>Ga0265780_10000328_pt1 | contig 74844 bp, 69 predicted proteins | sample P1T30metagenome_FD_192432 | JGI IMG/M metagenome (GOLD analysis project Ga0265780, IMG submission 192432) | Plant litter microbial communities from East Loma Ridge, Irvine, California - P1 T30 | ecosystem: Environmental > Terrestrial > Plant litter > Unclassified | place: USA: California...
CACTGCACTGTATACTTTTAGCGCGCATGAGGGAGATGAGGCTGAGCTTGAACGCAGACGCAGCGTAGCATGACCAATCGAACAAATGGTCCACAACACGAAGAGTCTTATATTACCGCCACCCATCAAGGTCTAGCGTCATCGAATATATGCCAGAAAGAAAAATATACTCGTGCCGTCATATTTACTTCGGCATGCCCAGCCCCACAAGTTGAAACAGAAGCGGATTCCCTTCCACAGCTATCCACGCAATGCCTATCCACACATCAGTCAACATATCCAAAGCACAATTCAAAGAGAGAAACTCACCGCTATACACAATCAACTTCGTCACGACCTCGACATCGTACCGCACACGCGGCTTCGTCAACATCATGAAGATCTCGCGCTTCTCAGTCTCGTTCTCCTCGTCCGTGAGCGCCTGGGTGAACTGAACGTCACTGCCGTCTCCCTTGTCGCTGTTTGGTGGGGTGGTTGCGTTGGTACCCGGTGGGTAGACTTGTCCTGTGCCCATCATGTGCTCGTAGGATTGTACTCGTGATTGCATGGGCGTTGGCAGTAAGCTCGCACCCAGTAATTGTGCCTCTCCCTTTTCGAGAGACGGTGTTTGTGGTTTCGACAATGCACGCGGTCGAGAACTTGGTGTCCATGCCTCGCCTTCTGGTACGCCACCGTCCAGCGAACTAACACTTTCACGTCGCCGTCTGTTACGATATGCGAGCGTCTCGTACGCGTCTGCAGCAGATTGCGGCCCGACAGACACGGAGCGCTTGCGTGGGTGTGCGAGGTTCATGATCCTGTTAGGAAGTTCAGACGCTGGCGGAATGAGATTGTCGTCGTCGCGGAGTTTGGGTATGGAGGTGTACTTTGAGGCATCGAGGAAGAAAGCGCGGGGAAGGTTGAGCTGCGCCTGTTCCAGCAGGCGGAAGAAGGGTGGTAGGATCTTGAGTAGCGCTGGTTTTGCTGTGGATCGCCACATGAAGACGATTACGACGCCGAGGATAATTCGGATTGTGGCTTTCAGGAGGCCGAGCTTTTGTAGGTCGAAGGGTACGGTTGAGGGTATGGGGTAGTCCAAGGCAAAATCGGTCTGCGCATAGTGCCATGCGCCGATGTTGATACCTATCACGACTCCGCAGAATGAGACGCTGTCATCAAAGCATGGACAATCGTCTGCTGGCTCAGGGTTTATCCGAATCATGATGCAGACGACCAATGTTGCAACGATGATGTCGGTGTATGTGCCGCTGAAGATCCAGGATTCCAACCAGTCATAGTATGTCAGATAAAACGCTGTGATCATAGCGCCCATCACGCTTCCAACAATCACATCCAGGAAGCCGTGCATACCGCAGTACAAGCGACCAAAGATGATTGACACGGCGTAGAAGTAGAACAGGGCTTGCGAGCCAATGTATACATAGGGATGATAGGCCTCGGGCGACTGCCGTATCGTGTAGATGGCATAGAAGGCGACCGATACAGCATTCGCTGAGTGTGAGGAGGGAAAGCCGTATTCGAGCGCTGCTGAGCCGGACATGGAGATTCGTGCGAGGGGTGGTGACAGTGGCCTAGGAAGGCAGACCATGTCTTTCAGTGCACCGGTGAAGTATACGCCCGCAGCGAGCATGAAGACGGTCCTACACATGTCAGATGTCGCACCAGTTCAGTCTGACTGCCTGACATACGCTCGGCCCACGCTTGTATACCCACACCAGAACTGGATGGGCAGGAAGATCATGAAGAAGGTGTGCGTCCCCAGATTGGCCGTGTATGCGAAGTATGCATCGAGTGCTGGCGACCGTACTTTGTCCTGCATGTACGCAAGCCATGGTGTCTCCCAGCGCACGATCGGTATGAGCCTGTTGCGAAGCGCATTCCGCCATTTGGGCAGTCTCCTCGCGTCTGTTCACAGAGTTTCGCGCATTAGCTTCCCATCTCTTGCGACTTCAGACGGAGGACACACACAGTGGTCGTGATGCTTATTGCCCGCATCCAGCCGCGGCTCCTTGGGCGGCTCTAGTGCATGTGCCCCCTTCATGGTGGCTATCTCGCTCGTGGGCACATCATACTGCGGACACATAGTCACAGCGACAAAGGCAGGCTCGTGGGGCAGCAGTGCTGTTCATGACCGTCGTGAAGATGCGCGCCTCGGGTGTTCTTGTGCAGGGTAATATGCGGTGCGAGTCGCGCATTGGCACTGTTGCATGGGTCAACTGGCACTGGTTGACGTCGGCGCTAGCTGGAAGGACCGTCCCGCCTTCGTTGCTGGGTGGACGAGCCCAAACAACACCAGGTTTCATCGACTGCCCGCTCACTTCACCCGCAGCCCCAAAAGCCCTCCGCTTCCGCATACTCGCTGCCCGTATTGATACCACTATCGTCCTTCCTCACAGCGAAGAAGTGAGCACTACACCGCAACACACGCAATATGTCGACCGCACCTCCGCAAAACTACGACTACCTGCGTCGCAAGCAGAGCACAAAGGCGCCATTCTCCTCGTCCATCACACCCGTCCGCAAGCCGGTGCGGACGCCCAGCGAGCGCAACAGTAATGGCACCGTGAGCTCATACGGCACCACCAACACACGTGACACCAACATCACCGAGCCCCCGACGTACTCGAAGAAGCTCGTGGTCGTGGGCGATGGCGGGTGCGGAAAGACATGTCTATTGATCAGCTACAGCTCCGGCAACTTCCCAGAGGTAGGAACCATCAAATACCCATTCCAGTGCATGTACTGATACTGCGCAGAAATATGTACCAACAGTGTTTGAAAACTACATCACACACACTCCCCATCCTCCAACGGGCAAGATGGTCGAGCTTGCGCTGTGGGATACTGCCGGACAGGAGGAGTACGACAGGCTGCGACCGCTCTCATACCCAGAGACAGACGTCATCTTCGTCTGCTTTGCCATCGACTGCCCGAACTCGCTCGAGAACGTCATGGATAAGGCAAGACACTGCCTTCACACTACTCAAATCGTGCTAACAGTCTCCAGTGGTATCCCGAAGTCCTCCACTTCTGCCCAACAACGCCCCTCATGCTGCTCGGCCTCAAGTCCGACCTACGCAACAAGAAGAACTGCATCGAGCTCCTTAAGACCCAAGGCCTCACACCCGTGACCCCAGAGCAAGGCCGCGCCGTAGCCAAGAAGATGGGCGCTCTGTACATGGAGTGCAGCAGCAAAGAGCAAGACGGCGTCGAAGAGATCTTCGATCTCGCAGTCACCATGGCCGTTGGCGACGAGTACAAGACACCCGAGCAGAGGTTCAGCAGCCAGCCAGCACAGCAACGAGGGAAGGACGAGGCCCTTGCTGTGGCCGGCGAGAAGAAGAAGAAGAAGCGAGGCGGCTGCAGAGTCTTGTAAACACAAGCCCCTTGCTGTGCGCTACTTTCTCTTCTCTCTCTCCTCGACGAGATGCAGCGACATCGAGATTATGACGCTGGACGAACACGATCTAGATGCTTAATGACCCAACATACGGCTCATCCTCATCTTCACTCCTCGACACACACTACACGTATATGATTCGGCGGCGTTCTTTTTGGTTGGCTTGGACGGACAATGCATATTACAGAAAGAGGCTGCGCTGACTTGCTGCTGTTCTTTTCCTTTTCTCTTGTATCTGTAATCGGTATTTAGTGTCCGCGCATGGTTGGGTGTCGTGCCCCGTAGACCTGTGCGAGGGGAAGTAAATTCAAAGCATATTTCTGAATCTTAAAATTTCGCGTGATGTCTTTGCTATTTGTAGCGACCTGGGTATCATGATATATCTCGCGCCATAACTCCCTCCGCTTTCACCGTCCCGCATCCTCCCAAATCTCACATATGCTTGTTATTCACTTCCGCCCCTCCGCCTCCGCAACCTCCGTCTCATCACCCTCGTGCTCCGTCGTTCCCTCCTGCGCGCCTTCTTGTGCCTCGTTGGGGTCCTTGGCCATGACGTTTTCGAAGTGGCTCCATAGCGATTCTACGGGCGCGAATTCGTTGCCGACTTGTGTGACTTCTTCGAGGGAGCGGTTGAGCTTGTTGATGTTTTGGAGGACGAGCTCTAGGGACTTGAAGGGAGATTAGCACGTGGTATAGGAACAGCGATTCCCTAGCCAGACGTTTCTCATGGGACTAGGACAAGACTACTGTGCTGAAAGACCCATGGCGCATGAAGTAGCGTGTCCAGATCATGCAGATGTCAACGTACCTGGGCAATTTCTGTGACCAGTATCTCCCGCTGTTGTTCGAAGTATGGTTTCTCTGGTCCATTGTGTGTCCCATTGGGCGCTGGCGCGCGATTAGTTGACATGTTGACTTGTGTTGTCTCAATTCATCCCATGTCGCAAGTCGCGTTGTTTGCGGGGAGCTTTCGGCAGTCGCGCTAACGGGTACTTACTAAGCACACTACAAAAACTTCGAGCTTGAGCTCAGGTTTTACACTCTTCCCTCACAACTTCCACCATGAGACCACACAAGTGAAGGTAAGTCCACAATCTCTTCTTTTACTGCCCTCCACTGTTACATGATTAATAAAATAATCTGTCAATCCACTGACTCCCCCAAAGAGGGGCTCTTGATGACTCAACTATTTGTATTCACACTATGATTTCGACTCTTACCTGCAACTTCACCATCACGCAATTGCTCAAGTAGCACTTCGCTAACAAGCTTTGCGCGAACAGACCTTCATGATGGCGCCCTCAGCGGCCCCCAACACAGTCGAAGAACCTTTCCCAATCTCGCGCATTGCGGATCGGTACCTGCTCTTCTCCATCGACATCATCAGCCATTGCCGGCGCAACCACAATATCTGTGGGATGCTGGTCGGCACGATCCCGAACCTCAGTCAGCAGAATGTCTTCTTAGGCATACCGTTGGAGCTCATGCCTGAAGAGGCGCGAGTGCTGGTCGAGAGGGGTGCTGCACACATCGTTGACGATGCCGAGGTGCATAGAAAGGCATTCCAGGACATTAGCAGAGAAGACAGGCTAGCGTGGCTGGAAGAGATGGATCGGCAGGCAGAAGACGTGACCAAAGCGATCGAGGCTGCGAAGGATCAGAGGAAGGAGAAGGCATTGAAGGAGAGAGGTCTACTGAGAGAGGTGCTAGAGAAGGAAAATAGCGTTGCTGGTAGCACAGCAACAGCTGAAGTCGTCCACGATGATACATCTAGCTCTTCAGAGTCAGACTTGGGCTTCATCATGAAGGGCTCAAGCTTCTCGGACACGACAAACCAATCTACTGCCGATCCCTCGCTTTTCGATTCGCCCTCCCCTTCTTCTACGCTTTCGGTCGTTGATGGCTCCTCGATGAAAGGTGCCTCGGCGCAGAAGCATTTCGTCACACCCACAACGTCCTATCCTCCTCTCGCAAACCCACCCCAAGACGCATCGCTCGCTCTTCCTGCCGTACCCAAGTCGTACCCGCTCTTCCGCTACCTCCACTCGCTTGGCTACTACCACATGCCGGGCTTGCGCTTCGGCTGCCACTACAACTCGTACCCCGGCGACCCACTGCGATACCACAGTCACTTCGCAGCAACGGGTTTGGGCTGGGACGAAGAGTTTCAGCTTCTGGATGTTGTGGGTGGTGGACGCTTGGCGACTGGCACGAAGAAGGCATATATGATTGGTGGTGAGGATGCTGAGGCCGTGAAGAAGAACGAGAGTGCTGCTGGTGGTGCTGGCTTGTTCTCAGATGAGACGAGTAAGCAGAAGGCGAAAGAGGTCAGAGCGTTCAGCATTGAATGGGCGGCTATATAGGTACATTTGAGTAGTGAGTGGGATGCCCCATCTGCCAATATGCCAATGATACCCTTTCTGCACAAGCACGATGCACACATCTTCGAGTGTGACTCCATGTATACCATGAGGCTGACAGTCGGTGCTTGAATGAGGCTGAATATGCATGTTCAGTGGTGCAGCTTCTGTTCCTGTCGCGATTGCCTTGGCCCCATCTTTGTCGCTCACTCGCTCGCATCGCGTGTACCACCCTTCCCGACGTACCTGCACGATTTTTGCCTTCGTGCAACTTACACTGCATACCATGCTTCGCATTGTATCTGCCTATACATAACTCAGCGAAGTCCGGTCGGATTGACAAGGCTTGGATCAGACGCAGACTCGGACGACGTCGGACCATCGACATCGCGCGTAGCAACGATGAAGACATACACCAGCAGAATATTGGATAATTTTGGAGATGGGTCTGACGATCCGGAAGCGACGGTTCGGAAGGGTGAGTACGGCCTCTGGATCTTTCAAAGCGCCAGCGGATCGCTCACATCAGGATACAGCACTAGAATGAAAATCTGAGCCTTCGCAACGTACACTGGAGCGAATTCTAGGATTTATGGAAGCGGACGGCGCACACGCGACAGTGATATTCAAAACACTGTATACTGCTTTGAAGAACGCGTTGAACACGTACCCCGTGCATGAAAATTTCGGAATAGTGTGGCTTGATCAAGGGTATAACGCACTTAACATCCTCCACTTCTGTCTTCGCAACGGATCGGAAGAGGTCCTCGCCTGCGCAGATGCTGGACGTTTGATGTAGAACTCTCACGATTGAGAGACGACCGCAAGCGAGATATCAAAAATCACCGGAGAGGTACGCTATCACACAGCTTTATGGTTGGAACTGGTAGGCTCACGACTACATCCTTGCAAGGAAACGCCTTGGGCCGCCTACATTTAGCAACAAAAGCTCTGATAGTCGCAAGCCGCGCAGAGAGACTCAAGTAGCGACAGCAAGGGAATTTGAGCATCACCATTCAGGAGAAACACAGCTTGAGCAAGACGGCAAGCACCGTCCGGCTCTTACAGGTATGACTCCTGTAGCGTCACTCGACCCTATATCGAATTCATCAGGGCGCATGACAGGGCGAGGGGACCGAATCTTTCCGAATAAACACCTTCCGAAAAGCTTGAGAGCAAGGCGAACGATATGAACCGAGCAAGACAAGAGGTGGGGCCCAAGTCAGGGAAAGTAGTGGCATCAGCCGTGGAAGCAGAAACTCCAGAGCAAAGAAGTCCGCGACGAAGTTTTGTATATCATCGGGAGTCCGGCTTGCAAGTCGTTCCGCAGACCGAAGGCAGAAAACAGAGACCTCTCAACGATACAGTGACCGGTACTGCTAAAGGAAATATGGCAAATGTAACGAAGGAAGAGCCAAAACAACAAACCTACCTCATTACGACTGCTAGCGAGCGACAGGAGCCGATCGTCACATACTAACCGCTAAGCCCATCCACAGAACAAGTGATTCCACCCTCTCACGGCTATTTTGGAGGGTTTTTGCGCTACAAAGCATTCGACAATAATCCGGATCGCTACGTCCAGAGATACTTCAGCCTGAGAGAAGAAAGAGCAACACCGCAAGAAATGTAGTCATTCCTTAGATTGAATGACAGTTGGGAAGTATGCAAAGTCGCTGCTTGGTCTAGTCGAACGGGATCTGAGCTCCTATTCTATGGCGACTAGGTGGACGAGACGTATGTCTGCAAAGGCATGTTATGCCTAGCTTATGCCACTGACTTCGTCAAACCGAGGCCCGATCTGTTCGGATTTACCATCGCCACAGTGACATATCATTTCCAGGAGACAGAAGAATCACGATGCCAGGAATGGACTGTCGCTATTGGAAGGGCCATCAACGAAGCCAAACATTTGAGACACAGCCTGGAAGCTAGCTCGGGACATAAGGCGGCGCTCAACGGCGTAAGTTCAATGGCGAGAGCAACTCGCGCTCGTTCGGCTACTTCCTCTAGTCATAAAGACGAGGAAGACTTTCCAGTGGCAGGAAGAGAGGTGCTCGAGTGCAAAAGTACGTCACGAAATGGCAACGCAACTCAATCAAAAATTGATGACACGGCTTTCCCGGAACGAGCAAGAGCCGGTGGCCATACGACAGATGTGGATTCTGGGCAGCTTGATTCCGTCACTCCACCATCGTTCGACATCTCGAATGCATCCAGGGAACAGTCCTTACGTGTAGGTACTCAGGTTATAACACAAGAAGTTCCAGCAGGAGTAAACAAGGTAGGCAATCAGATGAACACTTACTTCGTGTCGGAACACATGCAGCCACGGCAGTATACAGACATTGACATTCAGGACATTTGTACTCTCTTGAAGCTCCAAGCCCCTCGGTGGTGCAAGGTGCCACGCACTTATGTGGTACTCCGTATCATTGGCTGTCTCGACCTACTCGATGCCTGCATAGATCTCGGCTTCTCTGACTACTGGTTTCCCGTCCTGGAAAAGAGCCTCCCAGACATCCTTCGTCCGAGCGCCCGGGCTGCGTTTGTCGAAGCTCAAAGTCTAGTCATGTCGCAGTCCATGGACCTCGAAAAGGGAGACCAAGGACAGCACTGCTACTTCAGAAAAGGCGAGAGTCCACCTTTCGAGATGAAAGGTGTTCTTGGAAGAGGAGGCTATGGCCAAGTGGACAAGGTGCTCAGTCTCATCAGCTTCAAAGAGTACGCTAGGAAACGGATGTTGCAGAGCACCGCCTTCAGAGGGCGGAAGAAAGAGGACATCAAGCAGTTCATTGCGGAGATCGAGATACTCAAATGTCTCAAACATCGGCACGTTGTGGAGTTTGTGGGCATCTACACCGACGCGAAGTACATCGGCCTCATCATGACTCCAGTCGCTGACGGCTATCTATCATCATACCTCGCAAGCGCAACCCCCTCAACTTACCCTGAGCTTCGCACAATCTTCGGCTGTCTGGCCGCAGCTCTCGAATTTCTGCATGAGCACAATGTACGCCACAAGGATATCAAGCCACAGAACACCCTCGTCAGCAACGGCAAAGTGCTCTTCGCAGACTTCGGCCTATCATTCGACTTCACAGACGCGACAGGCAGCACGACCTTGTCACTAGTCAACGGCAAGACAGCGCGCTACTGTGCACCCGAAGTCGCAAACCACGAAGCCCGCAACACCTTGTCCGACATCTGGCCACTTGGCATCGCTTTCCTAGAAATGATCGTCACGCTCAAGGGTGAGACCCTGCAATACATGGACGCGTTTCTCAAACAGCGTGGTTCGGAGGAGGCCTTCATTCGTCTGAACGCGACGGTTCTACCGGAGCTGGTTACTCAGCTGGCTGCGATGGGTCAGTGGACGGATAACAAGGCCCTGGACTGGACGGTACCGATGCTTTCTGTGACGCCTAAGTCACGACCGACTGCGTCAACATTGGTGGGCCAAATCACCTCACACGATGATGCTAACTTCTGCGGTATTTGTTGTGCGATGCCGGAGGAAGAGGACTTTTCGGCCTATACGAGCGACTGAGCAACTGAGCAGGTAGAGCTGATGATGAAAGAAACAGCGTCGAACATGGGTTGCATGTCATAAGTTACTTCTTGAGCATCAACTTCCTCAAGTCTATTCCACCATCTCGGAGCGCCTGATGCAAGGTGGTCGCGTCGTCGGCCCGCAATCATTTGGACGTTCTGGCTCTCATCTCTCCATGTCGAAGATGTCTTTGATGTTGTTCAAATCCGACCTCATAAGTCTTGGATGCACACGCTTGCCACAGCATACCTGTGGGATTTGAGAGGATAGATAGTCGTGAGCGAGATGCTACATGATCGCATCTTGAAACGCTCCACGCAGACAGCCAAATGAGTCACCAGCTTCCCACATACTCAAGTCGGCACCCGCAGGCCGAGATCACTGCTCGAGAGCTAATATTCATTCACTAACCTTGGCTACCGAAGCCCGCTTTATGCTCAGCCAACAACGTCTTAAAACTCTCATCGCCCTCCCTCGCCCTCTTCTCAAAAGCCTGCATATTATCCTTGACCCAATTCCCATCCTCCCCCGCAAGCGGCAGCAAAAACCCCTGCTCCGCACCAGCAGCAACATCCTCAAACAAAAACACATTGTGCAGTGCCATGGGATCGTCCAACCGCCCTTCGCCCTTCTGAATCAATTCGTTCCACACCCCCATTATCGCTATGACGAGCTGGTGCAATTTCGGCGCGTTTTCTGGGCCGCGGGGGCGCAGGTGTGCGTGGATGTAGTTTGCGCTGACGGGTTGGCCGCCGATGTAGACGGTGTGTCGGACTGGGGATTCGGCGGGCGTGTAGTGGTAGGAGACGTTGACGAATGCGGAGGGCGCGGAGACTGTGGCGTTTGTTAGATGGTGATTGTGTACAGCGGTTGTATAGGTCTTACATAGTTTACAATGTAGCCTCGTGAAAGCAGTTGCGATCTTTTGGTACTGCGATTGCGTGAGGCTGCAAGAGTGATGGACTTCGTAGTGTGGCATCGTTGCGGAGACTCTTTGCGATCTGGGGGATCTCGCTGCGCAATGAATCGAGGATCTTTGTGGGATTCTGTACCTCGCAAGGAAGTATAGTTCGTCAGAAGTACCTGCAACTGGCAATGAACCAGCTCGCAAGGCGCAATCGCGCGCCTTCCATCATCACACCCCTCAATCCCCCCTCACCCAAACTCTACTCCCATCCGACGTCATCACACCCTAGCCTAGCTCCTTCCTGCTCTTCCCCGGATCTTCACATTCCCAGTACGCATGTGTCGAGTCAAGGTAACAAGTTCGTTCGGTCGATGTTCCGTTCCAGCATGTTCGGCTCGCCCCATGTCGCCGCTCCCGGCAGCAGATCACCCAGCACCCGCGCGGCGAACTCATGTCTGGGTTGAAAACATCCCGCGCTCCACAGGCGTTGTAAGGCTTGGGAAATGTGCCGGTGCGTAAACCGTGGTGTTGGGCCTTTGGTGTAAGAACGTGTAAGTTGGTTTGGACAGGGGTGGTGTGGAGATGGCTAAGGTATGTAAGGTAAGGTCTCCACCACGGCTTGATGGGCGTGAAATATCGTGTTCATGACGCGTTCTTGGGTAGGCAACGGCAACAGTTTCACATCACAGTCGAGAGGGTCATGATTCTTAGGCATTGAATATCTCTGGTATTTGTTTGTGGTGCAAGTTGATCATCAACATGCTATACGGCACTCTCTGATGCTGCCCGTCCCAGGCCCGACTTCCAAAGTTGCAGATCATTCCAACCTTCCTGTCCCTTCATAGCTTGGGTATTTCCTTCTCCTCCGAAGGGTCCCCTGGGAAAGCTACGAAGCTCTCATCGCCGCTGAAATGCCTGAACGCCCCGAAAGTCAGATCTGAACAATGAGGATCAAGGTGCCGCTGTCGTATTGAGGGGAGTGACAGGAGGCAAAGAGATGTTGAGAGGAGTCGATGCGCTACCCCATCCACTTGCTGAGGGTTCCGACGCGGGCCAATCTTTCCTATGATACTGGAAAAACCTGCCATTATGAGGAGAGAACACAAAATGGTCTAAGAAAATAGAGTTACTTACCATCCGCGTTCAGCTCCACCAGACAGGAAAGACGTATCCGAGTTGAGCTCGCATTTCCAATTTCCAGGCACGCCTTTTGCTGGATCCGTGCTTTTTCGGACGAACTTCGACAAGCCAGCAGTGAAGCACTGAAAGTCATCCTCGTCAGGATCGTCGGGCATCTCGCCGGTCAGTACTCTTCCAGCCGCAATGATTGTAGCAGCATGACTGCAAATCAGCACAGACTTTGGCTGCTCAGGGTCGTTGTCGAGAGTAGAGACAATGTGGTCCAGTGCATTCCTCACCCGCTCGTGGAGTTCGACGATCGTCTCGCCCGTAGATGCTGGTATATGTGTAGCCACATGGTCTGGATCGAGATTCTCAAAAAATGGTGTCAAGATCTTGAGGTCCGGCGGTGCTGGGTGCTCCCAGTTGGCGCGTCCAAAGAACTCACTGTGGCACGGGTCAGTCACGCAGCTCACTCCAAGTGCATGTGAAAGATTCAGAGCTGTTGCTCACATACCCAACGCCACGATCGATTCTGATCCTGCCCGTCGCTCGGCCTTCTGCAAAGAGCCTGTCCGTTGTGGGCTTGAGCGTCTGCAGACACCGGTAAAACGGACTCGAATAAACTCTGTCTATCGGAGGTTCGATGTTGCACAGATGCTCTGCTAGCTCCTTACTTTGCTCGACACCCTTAGACGTCAATGGTGGATCTGTAGGGATCCCGCTTGGTGTACGTAGTGCAGCGGTGTAAACTCCTGTCTGGGGATCAAGCGACCAGTTGGCTCGAAACTAAAGGCGCAAGCCAACCGTTAGAGAGAATGTCATGTGAAGGAGAATTGGTCGAGATGCTCTGGTCTAACGCGTGGCTTCGGATGAAGGCAGGCGCCATCGTCAACGCAGGAACGGAAGCAAAGGCTCTTGTGACAGACTACTGTATGCAGCAACGGAAGCGGGAGGATGTCCTCGGGCTATGTGTGGTCTGATAGACGAGAAGACGGAGCGTGGAGACGGAGAAAATGCTTGTTGTGGACTTACGGCATGACGGACGATGTAGATGACCTCGATCATCGCTGTTTCGTCAGTGGACCCTGATACAGATCGCGGATAATGTGCGAGCTGGAGTGTCTGTGGTCTGGTAGTTGGCGAATACGAAAAGATCGCCCGAGAAGGATCGGGAGCCAAATTTGGTAGTGCCTCGGTTGTTTTCGGTCCTTAACTCGACACAGCGTAAGCTTCTAGAAAATATTTGATGTGCTTCGTGAAGTCGTGCACTACTCCACTTTAAGTAGTGCGTCTAGCGTGTCGGAAAGTGAATTCTTATGATTTTAGTATTTTGTTAGAAGTGTGAAGAGCATTACACGGATTTCCACAACACTGAACTACGCAAAATATTGAGCCACGTGATCATCATCTTCTCGAAATTTCACATCTTCTCTTCACAGGAGATCACTCCCCACGCACGCTGTTTGTTTTCACGTTCAAACGTAAGATTCACCGCTCGTGCTGGCACGCGGCAAGTCGAAGCCTATTTCAATGCTATCAATCCTCCCGTCATTGCACGCCCCCACGCCTGAGGCCCTCGACAGACGGTTTCATGTAGTGCTCTTAGCGCCATCACATGCAGCTCGCATGCAATTCCCACGCACCTGTCAGGGCGGCGCGTGTCTAGTACACGAACGAGCCATCATCCAAACAGAGCGTATCGTCATGTTACGCGCGATTGCATTTAAGCAAGAGCAAGGCCCGATTTGTTTGCGCCATTGTTGGTCATTGCAACGTGCTTAAAGGATCGACCGTGCCAATGCAACATGCTCAAGCCTCGCAAAGTCCTTCGTCCTAGCACGGGCGAGGATGAACGCGAGACGGGAAGACGAAGCCCTGGACAACGGGACATTAGGCCCTCATGAGTCTGATGATGCTGGTCTCAACCCTGGATCCCATCATCGGTGCTTCCGAGCGGCCCCAGCAAGCCAGATGTTGATCTTGACATGTTGTTCGTGTTCTGAAACCTTCTGCTGTTTACTAAGGTAAGATACCTTGACAGCGCAAGGTAACGGACGGGAAGGGTCTGCGCAATTTCTAGGGGTTGGATCCTTCCTTCATACTAGTAAAACGCGGGGTGGTTGGGAAGAGCAAGGTAGTGTCCGGGTCACAACGGCTGAACGCACGTTTACACGCTAGGTAGGTGGTGTGTATGATCGACGATGCTATCGGGATTTTTGGAAACGAATTTGTTGGTGATCATCATATGACCATGCTTAACTTACGACGAGACACGAATGAGTTTTGGTCTCTGATATCGGCAATGTGGGTTGCCTTACGTATAAACTGTCATGGTAGCGTCCACTCTCATGTCGGAGTCTCGAAATTACTGCAAGCATTGTTAGATTGTGGCCGCATAGTTCACGGAAACTACCTGTGGTAATCTAAGACGACTAGCGTTCACACATGCCTACCTTAGCTGCGCGAAGGGGAAGGCGGTGATGCGAATGATGCGCCACCAAGGTTCACGGTCTTCGGATTCATAGACTAATCGAGTAAGCTAGTCGTTTATCTCCCGCTGCCAACCTTGGACGGTGTAGTGTCATCGGACGCTTCCGAAGAGGCCCGTAAAGACACCGTCTGTCGGGCAACGCCATGCTTTCGCTGTAACTGCCTCGGACTGTCAATAGCATCTCATTGGAAGAGGAACAACTATGCCGGGCCGAGAGTGGTAGTTGAACCATTTACGTGGATCGCACTCTTCGTCGAGTTGAAAAGTGGGCCAAGTACGGTAGCACTCGGTCTCCAGCATGTACTGCGTGTTGTGTCAACAATAATGCCATACTGCATCAGAGTAAGCGAACATCAATGTGTTGCTCCTGTATCCCACTCCACAGAGGTGCGTGTGGGATGGATCTGCTTCGGCGCTCCCACCGTGGGTGTTCGCAGCCGACGGCCCCTGTAAACGCGTAATTTACAAGATACCAGAAAGGCGAGTTTCTTGTCAAAGCACTACTAGGTCATGCGCCCCTACTCAAATAGGACGGAGCACGCGAGGATTGACAGGCACATTATGTTGCACGGGCGTTGGAGCGTCAATGCGGCTCACAATTGCCTCAGCCCTATGTTACCACCGTGGTGGCGAGTTAGGTCGTGGGCGGGTGCAGACGCATGTTGTACAGGGTTGAAAATTCTGCTGTTGAAGTTGGCGAGTGAGAAAGCAGAAACAGCAAGAAATGCCTCGTACTTCTTGCGGAAGGCGCTAATCTACGTGACGTGCAAGCGTGCCAGCCTCTAGGCGTCTTCTAGAAGCTCGTCCGGTGTTCTGTGAGTTGGGGCCCGTGCACACGTCTAGCGCCTGATAGACGTTCACTGCTCTCACGTGTACAACTCATTGGTTCACGCACTTTCACGTGTGCTCAGCCTGGTCTTTGACTGGACATCAATCACTCACGTTTGTTCTGTTCATTGGCGTAAACATGGTCACCATGACGAGCTGCTTAGCTATTGCTGCCAGCCGCAACCCGTAGACATCGCCCTTGTCGCGTTGCGTGTTGGTCGCATGCGATATGATAGGTTCGTTCCAAAGATAGTCCAGTCCGTTCCAGCCTGAGTATAGCGGATTGGCATCTAACTCTACCTTTGGTAAACGAGTCGCCGCAAAAGCAGTAACCGACGATATCGAATGGATCCAGACACGGAATATTCATAACGGTAGTGTCAAGAAGTGTCATGGGGAGCTGTAGAAGGCTATGAGCGATCCTCCTTGAAACTGGGATGAGTTCATGGGACGGTCGAACCTGTTCGATACCTTAGGTGTAGTGAAGTAAGCATCGGAAGCAGCCATGTTCCGCATGTACATGGAGTGGGGTAAGACGATTGTCGCCGCATGTAACGACGAACAAGAAGCAAACATGCATTAGTTGCGCCTGACTAGGACATGGGTATGAGATTGATGTGCAGTAGGGGTCAAGACACCCACATAGGTGGCTTGGAGCCAAGTGGGCTGAGAGGTGTGCCGCTCGAGTCCATGCGTGGGAATAACGAAGGATGATAGCGTCCAGGTAAGGGGAAAGAGCCACCCAGGTGATTGTTACTATTGACTAAATTGGCGAAACTTTCAACGATACAGACATGGCGTATCGGTCGTCACTTGGCCATCATTTCGTGCGACGCCTCGCCTTTCTCAAGACCTGCGTCGTTCGTCACGGACCTAGAGCGACGCGTAGAGAACTTTCCAGTCTTCTTGAGTTTCTGTTCGGTCACCCAGACACGTACCACGATGAGATAGCGTACGATCAGATAAATGATAATAGCTGCGATCAGAATGCCGACACTGCAAAAATTGTAGGTGCGAGGTCAGTGTATGTCTCACATTCATTCCGTACAGATGAACTTACATGTAGGCAGCCACAGCACCGGAAGAGTTATCCTGCAAGTCGAGGAACCCATAGGTATAAAAGCCCTGTGTTGCATGGGTGAGGTATGCGAGGCCGAGGTAGAGCGCAAGAAGTACAACAATTGGAACAACATCGAGCCATGGTAGTGGGGACGTCCTCGAAAACAAGATCTCAAAGAGGGCGTACACCGAATTCAAGGCATGCTGGGAAGTATTCGACCAAAGGGAGAATGGCGTTGGAAAGCCTGTAGGAGCAAGTAAAGCCCAGTACACGACTGCCAATCGTTAGTTTAAGATCAACCTCAAGACTGGTGGAGCGCTGCTGGATATCTCCGGTATAGTAATTCGAGCACGCCATAGAGGTACTGACTGGTAACAATGAACGGGTACACCACGATCGTGGAGTAGAACATGCTGTGCGCGACCTGCAAAGACTTCGGCCACCGAGCAAGAAACGAGCTGCCAGTAAGCCAATAGCTACCGGTATGAATTGCCGCAAAACCCTCGTAAAATGCCAACCCCCAATAAGTCAAATGGGTAAAATATGAAAATGTGCGCCCGGCCGCTTCTGGCATGCCATGGGTGCCATAATACCCAAATATCGTGAATAAGGTAACAAAGGCGTACAAAGATAGCACGGAGCGTACGAGGAAGAACACCAAAGGAGATAGAATCCAAGACGTGACGAATCTGTTAGAAGGATCGACGACTTCGTGGTACGGTGCTAGAATGCGCGCCCTGGCGGCCATCTCGATCGTGCGTATGAAGGAAAATGGTGTTCCAATGGCCGCGTTAGCTCGTGCTGTAGGTCGCTCCGGAAGAAAAGATTGGCTGAATAGAAGACTGTGCGGTTTCGCTAGTGACTGGTTAGTGGGTTGGTTGTGGCGAAGGTAGTCATGGCGAGGCTGATATTTCTCAGAAGTGGTGTTGGACTAGAAACTCCTTTTTGCGTTGAGTTTTGCGGAAGGATCGCACTCATGGCAGTGCACGTGGCGGGGACGCTAATGCAAGGCTTGCGGCGACAGCAGCCCGAAATGGTGTAAAAAACGTCTAGCGTTAGTTTGGACGGAAGCAAAATTACATCACGTTCCAAAGCGCACACATGCACGGTCCGGAGCTGCCCGCTCAGACCTCCACGGCATGCAGCACTAGACGCGACAAGGCACACTCCCCTTCTCCATCCCTACACATTTTCGATGCACGACCCTACAAGGGTTTGCATCTAACACATTTCGGACATGGTGGCACTATCGCGCCTACCTTCTTCTTTAAGATCCACTCCTCGCAATCACTTGAGAAATGTCTCTTAGCATGGTCGCCAAAATCAAACAACCCTCATTCAGCATCTCAATCACCAAACTGCCTCCAACCAGTTTGCTTCGTATCAAACACCATCATGAGTGACACTAGGATATCAGTACGGGCTGTCGTGCGACTTACATTTCTTGCACGTGCTAACGTGTTTTGGCAGAAGGCGCAGAACTTGGCCCGGATTCGTGATAATCAGAGTATGTCTCTATACAGGTTCATCTGAGGGTCTTCTCTAGACTGACATTTGTCTCAGGACGTTCTCGTGCACGGCGCAAGGAGTATCTACAGGAGCTAGAAGCCAAAATCCGCAGTGTGGAACAAGCCGGCGTTGAGGCATCATCTGAGATTCAAACAGCAGCAAGAAAGGTCCTGGATGAGAACAGAAAGCTTCGCACGCTTCTACATGAGCGAGGCGTCGCGGAATCTGAGGTGGTGGCGGCGTTAGGAGGGCCATCTAACATATCATACGAGCAGACCTCAGCTGCCTCGTCTCTCAACGCGATGCTAGAAAGGAGGTTCACAAGCAACACACTCTCCTCGACGAGCTCACCAACACTGTCACTAATGAGGGCGGAGTCTATGCCTCGACACATGCCATCTGTGCCACCGATCAGCACACCGGCGCCGCGTCCAACGGCATCGAACTTCTGCGATTCGCCTAGCCCTAGCTCCATTGTTTCGAGCATGGAATCACCGCCACCTGCATCGTACTCTACACCATTCTACACCACAGCAATGACTTCCCCGGTACCAGAGATCAAGACTGAAGATGTCCCATATGGATACTCGTACGACCAAACCTACAACAGCAGCTGGCACTACACGAATGAGTACAATCTCATGCCACAGCCGACGAATTACTACAACAACACATCATGCATTGATACTGCAAATATCATCAGAACCATGCGGTCAGATGCAAGACCAGACTTAGATGCTGGTCTTGGGTGCCGGATTCCAAACCAGGACTACTACACCGGCAACGCGGCTTTCAATTTTGTGCCTCCACATACTGCGACATGAGCTTTAATCCGAACGAACACATTCGCGATATCACTTGTGGTAGCTAGCTTGGCCGGTAGCTACGTGGCTCAAGACTTCACAGTCTAGAAGGCACTTGAAGAAGACCCCCACGCGCAGCTTCTGGACGTCGCATGACAAGCAGATATAAACAATGCAACACTTGCCAGATGTACTACACTGGCTCTGATAGAAAGCGCGATGCAACATATGCTGCGAGGCCTGAGATGTCGGGGTCGCGGCTGTCGAACAAAGAACGTCCGGGAGCGGACTCTGGTCGCGTTGCATGCTGGTGCTCATCACCAACATCAGCAAACATTCCTCGGAGCATCGAAACTCGAGTTGTACAACACCGCCATGTATATTTACTATTTCTGTTACATCATTGTTCACGAGCACTACGATAGACGATCTGCATCAACGTTTTCCAATATCAATAGTTATCAATGTTCGAGTCATCGCGTTGACGTTTGCTTTGCACTTTTCGGGCGACCTGCATCGACAAATCCGGCGTCCTCGTTGTCTGTCGCAAGACAAAGAACGACCTGAACAGATGCGCATCATGTTACTTGTGCATTGTGTGTTGATTTCCGCGAAACGAACTTCTTTTTTGACATCTTGTTACAGACTTTCCAAGTTGACGTTTGTCGTATTGAACAATGAATATGACGAAGCGCAAGAACAGCGCCGGAGGCGCACATTCAACGAAGAAAGCCAAGGAGGATCATGAAGAAGAGGACCATTCGCCGGAGCAGCTCCCCACAGAGGACGACAATGGAAAGACAGCAGTGCAGTGGGCTCTGCCAGCACGGGGGCGGGACACTCTTGCTGGCGATGATCGTGAAGCCGTTACAAAGTATGCACAATCTCTCTTCGGCCAACCATGGGAAAGGATCAGAACAACACAACCGCCTGCAAATTGGCCTTTTCTCCGTACACCTATGTACAAAACGGTTAAAGGCAAAGATGAAGTCGTCGACGGACCTTTTCACAAAAGTGCAGCGCTTTGTGCTCTTTACAATATCATCAAACGCGACTCACTAGGAAAAGGCGGTGATCTTTTCACGCGTCGCAGATTCGAGAATACTTTCGATACTGCTGGTATTAATGGCGCAGTCGTTGCTTCATCAGCGGCAGAAATCACAGTATTGGTGCTCGACCAGGACTATCGAGTTGACGTGTAAGTGCCGTCTTTTCCTTCCTCAAGCATCGATCACTTTAATCTATCATAGAACTATAAGAAACGATGAAGGCAATCAAGCACACATAGCTCACCTTGACTTCATTTGCTGGGCCGTTGAGCAACCTGGTGAAGGTGCCGATGCGGAGCCCGAAATCGGTTTCTTTATCAACCTACCGCCGGGGAATAGAGTCACCGTCAACGGACGGACGTTCGAGTACACCCTGCCTGAAGACTTTATTGAGGGTGGCGAAACCCCACTATTCATCATGGGGCCACTTAACATGTACACCACGGTCGAGTTACTTTCTCAGCCGATCTTCTTCTTCCGTCGCCTAGTTGACCTGGATTTCCAAAATAAAGGAGACAAAGTGCGTCATCGGCCATCACGTGAAGAGATAGCCTTACGAGATACGAATGGCAATGTATCTGCTGATAACATCAAGATCACCTGGACGCAGCTAGTGTCACCGGAACCGGGCCTCCTTCTCAAGACTGGGAAAGAAGAGGGACATCGACAAGAAAATAGAAAAACATGGACCAACGCCAATGGTCAGGTTATCGAAGATCCTTACCTGTACCTCAGCGAAACAATTCCCAGTCTTGAACGACTCAATCTCAATGATGTCTTGCCTCGCGTACTCGCAAGCATCAATAACGGCCAGGACCGGAGCATGGCTTCAGTTTCAATGTGGGGAAAATGAAGGGAACACGCATAGGCCCGGAAGAACACTGATCGCTCCGCTTCGTCATCCATCGCAAACACACTACAACCTTTTGGTCTTCACTTTACCGTTGGATCGGGATGCGACACTTCATGTTCTGGACCCACGAGCGTGGCAGACGACACTGGATGATCGCAATGCGATAGCTGCAGGAGCACGCAAGCTAGCCAACGATAGAAACTGGCTGCGCAACGTCCTCGGTCCTGACGTCGAAGATCCGATTGTTGCAGATTGGGCTGAATGTGCCCAAGAAGTAGAGGGCGACAACACCAACACGTTCACCATCCTAAACGCATGGGCTCTTGCTATGGGACTGCACCTAAACCCAGCGTTTAGGGTCAACCAATCACCAGATTTCCACAGTCAAGCCCAACGATTGTTCGACCTGGCACCGCACGACCTTTTGGACTGGAAACTGCTGCTTGCATTTCTCAAGTGCAAGAGTTACGTTCTCAATGTGGATGATTTAGATCCCAAAGGAAAGGGCAAAGCCAGTCCTAGCGTAAGACGTGGATCTCGGACCGAAGAGGATGATGGTTTACCTCCTTCTAATCGCCGTTTCGACCTCCGCGGACGTGGTTTTGATGAGCTGCTTGCTCGACAGGTAACGCAAGATACGGCGACGCCCAAACCTAGGGATGGAAATCAAATCGAGCTATCTAACGATGCAACGACCATTCATCTTGGTCACGGACTACCCGGCTATGGAGATTTCACTGCGGATTACGATGCTGAAGGTTTCGTGAATCAGGTCGTCATACCTGTGGTGGAGCATGGCCGCTGGAGATTGTCAGTAGGTCGGGACGAATTGCAAGAGATCGTAAGAGAGATCAGTCCTTCACCACAGAAAGCCAAAGATCAAGGGCAATCAGCTGTTGATGTCGACGTCGAGACTCAAACTACTGAGACAGTGTCTCGACCACCACAACAGCCACTTAAGCTTTATAACCCCGTCTCGACTATCGGCACCGCGCCTCGACTGCCCAACAAACCTACATCGCCGCCGAAAACCACCTCGCCATCCAAATTAACATCACCAACCAAACCAATGTCGTCAACAAAGCCTACATCGCCTGGGAAACCTGCCGCTTTTGCAAGACTTGAAGTCCCCAAAGCACCACAAGTCGAATCTTGTCATCCTGACGCTACACTTATTCCCCCAGATTTCGACCCATGCAACTATTACCGTACAAAGCTTGCTGAGCTACGCCAGACTGCGACTGCACTCGAAAACCCATCACCAGTACGGCTCAACACAGAGCAGATGTTTTACCGCATTGCGCCTGTGGTGCGTGCCCTAAATGAGTTGTATCCTTCTGGGGAAGGGTTTACTCTGTATGCGACGGAAGAACACCTTACAGTATCCCAACTCGACTCAAATATCGTGCACCACGATCAAATCGTTGTTCGCCTACATAAGTATGGCGATCGTACTCTCCTACTCTTGTTGCAATTCTTCCAGGACGAAGTGACCGCCCACGTGATCGATCCTGCGCCATGGTCTTGGACCCCTGAGCAAAGAGATGACTTGTTTCAATCGGTGCTAGGACTTGCCGGTCTGTTCAATATTGATGAACCCGACAGACTCTACTGGATTTCTGGACTACAGGAAGACAAGGCAGGACTAGATCCGTGGCAATCCGATTATCTCAATGTATTGAGCGCATGGACCATTCTCCTTCGTCTGCCACTGTCGATGAACATCCACGGCTTTCAGGCTCCAGACCACTTCTTCGAAGACTCTCAGCAGATCATCCAGGCAGTCGTCGATGGGAGAGCTAATTGGAAACTCATCTGGGCGTTCTTGCGATGTACCAACTATGTTGCTGGTGATGCTCCGCCTGCACCCAGAAGACGATTCGCCAGGACCGTACCCATCCAGGACAGGGCGCAACATGAGGCCAGAATGCGTGCGAGACCTGCGCCGACTTCAGGTTCATCGGAAGAGACTAGTCTTAACAATCACTTTTCCAAGACTACAGGATATGCCCACACTCTAGAGTTTCCGTGGGATGCTCCTCCCGCTAAAGGGTCAGCTTCAACCAATTCATTTCCACTGTCTTCGGTCAAGAACCGTAGTAAGAACAACAATGAAAACAGCGGAGGTGATGAGGATTATGAGACCAGTGAAAATCAAGGGACTGGTATTCTGGCTGAGGACAATGGCCTGCTTCAAGATCACATACGATCTTTGGATCTACCAGAGGACTTCACACCCTGCCGGTACTTCAACACCAGGCGCAACGAGCTGCTAGCAATGGACGATGTCAGCATTGCCCTCGCCACGATTCGTCAAATTGCTACAACACGTTTTGGAGAATGACTGAGAGATGACGAAGTCTCCATGGGTGTAGCTTCAGTCACGATAGGTATCACCAACGCCCAAGGCTCTGTCGGTAGATTCGGGGCTTTGACGTCGCCCACGGTCCAGATATTCGCTTCTGGAGACGATTATGCGCCACCGGTGATCCGACCAGGACGGCCACTCATGGTATCCTTGCACTACGAAGCACATTTTGTGCTGCTCGTCATTGCCCTAGACGACGAAGATGAGCTGCAGTTCTCTGTTCTCGATTCTAAATGCCATCACTATCGACAAATCTCTCGTGATCGCATATACAAAACCATGCGAAACATCATGAATTTGGCGCGTTGGGGTTGGCCCCTATTTGCTGAAGCCAGAAAATACGATGACACGAATTACCCGGAACATGCTATATGGATACCGGTCTCGCAGCAACCTTCGGATGACGAATGTGGCCACTACGTTACTCTCAATGCCTGGAGTCTAGCCCTTAGTCTCGAAATCAACCCGGACGTGCGAATACTTTGGACGGACAGCTTCTTTGAAGATTTGCTTGATGTAGAGCATCTCGCGCGGATTGGTGTGGCGGACTGGAGGCTAGTGTATGCTTTCTTGCGGTGTCACAACTTTGTCACTAGAGATCGGGAAGTACCCAGAGAACGTCGCTTTACCCAGTCTGCGGCCTTTGACAAGGAGAAAGATCTCGAAACCAAGCTTGACTCTATCGGAATGCTGGAAGAAGTACACTGGAGTGAAATAAAAGTAGACCCTCTGCATCTGGCGAATGCTAATAGGATCGAGTTGTCAGCAGGGAGAACACACGACGATGCTATGGCATTCCCCTCTGATAACTGGAGCGAGTGGTCCAGAACTGAACTCGTCCCTGATCTCGAACGGTGGGGTTTGCTCGATCTGGAACACACCGATCCCGAACTTCAGCAAGATTGGGAGGCCAATGTTTTCCTAGCAGGCAACACTTTCGAAGAGTCAATACAGCAGCGCCATGGCGCAGACATAGTTTTGACTGCGGAGCAGATTCTCGCAGAGTATAGAGAATTTGTTCTAAGCTGGCGTCCGTTCAACATGAATGGCTGGTTGACTAAGCTTCCTTGTCCATGGTTCGCCGACTGGAGATACACGTGGGAATGCTTCTTGGAGCACGATCCTTTGACGACTTCGTTGAATATAGTTCTTCAGCAAGGACGCGCAAACCGCGATCTGTTTGATTGGGAGGTCAGCATTGCCATCGCTGCAGTAGTCGAAGCCATCGATCATCACCACCGAGACCTTCACGCTGCTCGACACCCTGGCCAAAACCCTCCATTTGCTGGTGGACTGTCTGTCACGTCCACCGATGACTTACAATATGCTTTGATGAATCACGCGTCACCTTTTTTGGCCGGTGTATCGCGTCCGAGGAGGAGTTGTATTATACCTTTGATTGTCAGTGGTAACCTTCTCGTGGCGACCAACGATTGGCGACGCAAAAACAAGAAACCTTTCAAAGAGCCGCGCCATGGGCAAGGACATACCATCCTGGCTCTTTTGCAAGAGGAACGCAAAAATGAAGGCTCCCCTGAAACGCACTTCAGGACACGATCCCTCGACAGTAGCCCTGAAGTGCTTGCAACAGGGTTGCCCCGGCTACAACAAGCAGTACAAGAAGCTGCTCACTGTCTCCAATGGTCCACGCACCGCAAAATTGATGGTCGTGTACAGTATGAGCAGGGTGAACCACGCATGATCCCAGTCCCCCGACAGCGCGGTAATTCGACGTGCGGATACCACACAGTCATCAATGCCTGGATACTGGCCATGGGACTGACACCATCGCTTCAAGCGCAGTATACTGAGGACAAAATATACCGACGCCTGGAAAATAATTCGTGCTGCTGTTGCTGGAATACTGGATTCGAGGTCTCTGATGGCGTGGTTCATCTGCAAACACCTCACAGTTCAGGGAGCATCGACGGACGTGCCCGAAGAACGACGCTTCGTACTAAGCATGCGTCAGGATCCACAGTTGACAAAAGGTAAGGCATATGGTACTGGGAGTCTTTCTGAAAGAGCTGGCATGATCTACGCGACGGAAGACACTTTGCTGGCCGGCATTACTGAGAACATAGCGCCGTACGATCGCAGTACCAACCTCAATTTGATAACACCGCCACCACCATCCGCATCGGGGACCGAGAAGAAGTCTTTAGAGAGATCCTACGATGACTCCGACTTCGAAGTAGATCGCTGGCATTCCAGAACGAAGAGGACGAGATATGAGATGGAACATGATAGCCTCGACTTCCTGAACGAATACGATGCAGACGAAGATGCCGAAGCGTTGGAACCTCCTCTCAAACGGGCGAAACCCAGATGGCGAAGCGATGAGAGCGTCTCATTCTTTGGTTATCTTGCCAAACTTTTCCAGTAGTAATTTCGACGTTTTTGGTGCGCTGCGAACGGGGTGATAGTTGGACCTTGTGCCATGAGGCATTTAATTTTTGTCATGTCGCTGCGCTTGAATTGGTTGTTTCTTTTGATGAGTATCAAAAATAATGAAGATTCTCTTAATAGACATGCAAGGGACAGAGGACCAGACCGTGAGAACTGTACTCAATTAGCGCCTTGGTACGCAAATGACGTAACGCGATCATCTCAAGTCGACCACACTTTAGACACCAAACCATCATAACCACCACTATTGTTACCAATCGCCCTCACCAACCGCCAAAATGATCTTCCAGCCCACTCTCCGCGCCTCTCTCAAGCTCCCTACCATCCCCACCTCTTCCAAACGCGCCTTCTCCCTCCTCAATCCCACCCAACGCTCCCACGTAAACCGCGTCTTCGACCCCGTGCGCTTCCCCAACGACCTACACACATTGACAATGCTCAACGCAACCGACAACCGCACGCTCATCACGCTCTGGAGTGCGCGCTGGTGTCAGACGTGTCAGGACATACGCCCGAGTATACTGCGCATGATACAAGAGGAGAAGGTTGGGGAGAGGGAGGGTGGGCTTGGGTATGTAGAGGTTGAGATGGATGCGCCTGGCATTGGCGATTTGCCGGTGCAGTTTAGGGTATGTGGGTTGAGTGTGTGGGGATGGGATTTGGCTGACGAGGAGACAGATTGCGAGTATGCCGACGTTGTTGGCGTTTAGTCGCCAAGAGGCGCAGTTCGATACGAGACTTACGAAGCCGGATGATATGCGCAATGAAGACTTTTTGAGGGAGTGGCTGATTAACGAGGCCAAGCGGGGTGGGAGGATGGGTGGAGGAGGTGGAAGCTTGTTTGGTTGGTAGCGGTCTCTCACATCGCTATACCAGGAGTCTGACGCATACAAGGCGAGAACAAAGACGAGGCGGAGGAGAAGTGATGTAAGCAATCTTTGTTCATGGTTTATGTGTGTAGCTAATGATAGTTCAGAGCCTCAGTCACGATCCTTCCTCGTCGTGAACCCCTCGCTAATCTCCTGCCTCCCCTCCAAGAAAGTCTGACACGCACTCATCGCCGGCAGCAAAAGCATCACCACACTCAGCGTCTGTCCGAACTCCCACGCATTCTCGCCGTCGTCCTGCAGTCCACAGAAGCGAGTGGGATCCTTCGGTGTCGAGAACTTCTGGCTGAGGACCAAGATAGCGGACAAGATAGCGAGCAAGATCTGCACGCCGAACGCAACGAGCGGGTTGAGGAAGAGGTAGTACAGTAGCTTGAGCCCCATCTGCGCAGGAGCTTTGTACCTAAGGGACGGTAGCATCTGCTTCGTATCTGTAAGATCCGTGACGCGGCGAATGAGATTACTCCCCGACGAATCCGACGCTCTTGACGCCGAGCCATTGCGTTTCGGGCTATACAAGATACACACCAGCGCCGTCGAGAATCCCACCAGTATCAAGAACAGCGGCACAATAAACGACATGCGCTGTGCGCGGCTTCTCTTCTGCTGATTCCCTTCGCTGTCCTCGATGAATGTGGGAGGCATGCATATCGCAGCAATCATAGACGAGAACAGGAAAACCGCGAAGAGCACGACGAGCGTGAGCCGGATCTTGGCGATGAGCTTGTACTTCCGGAAGTATTTGCGCAGCGTTATGAGCGCGGCGAGGTGCGAGGATGAAGAGAGGGCGCAGATGTACAGTATGAGGACAAAGTGTGCGCCTTGGACTTCAAATGCGTTTTGGCCGACCTAGCATCGCACCATTAGCAATCCATCCCCTATTCTCTGATCTGAATGTACATACCTTTATCCACCCACTCAACAAAACAGCATACCCCGTAACCAACTGCTGATCCCCCAGCCCAATAATCAACGGATCCAAAAACGGCCGCCACGCATATTCCTTCTTCCACTCCGTGTCGAAAAAGTGCTCGCGAATATACGTGATGGGCGCATGGAGTTTGAAGCGCCCTTTGGAGTCGAAGGCTTGGTCGAGGAACATGGCGAGCACGGAGGCTATGGTCGTCATTATGCTGGCGAGGAGGAAGGAGAGGACAACCTGTGGGAATATGGTGTATTAGTTGGTGGAATGGGAGGGAAGGGGAGGGAGAGGAGAGGGACGTACACCGAGGCCAGCGATGTCTGGTTCTGCGCCGTTGGCGCAGGTGCCGTTGTAGTATGCTGCGCTGTCGAAGGTGACCCATGGCGGGGCCATGCGCTGCTGAAAGTGATAGTGGAGGGAATGAGGATATAGGGTGAAGCGCCGTTGGTGCGGATGGATAGTGTTAGGAGGGAGGGGTGGGTAGGAATCATGTCACGCGAGAAATAAGCATGTGGGATTGTGCGCGATAAGCCGTATGCCCAGAAGCCACGGGCAGAGGGCGTGGAAGGAACGGAGCTGTGTAGGGCGTGGCTTCCGTGAATGTAGGCCTAGATGTCCTCACGTAAGATGTGCCATTGAACTCGCAAGCGCCGAAACGCGTTGAGAACATACAGGCTACATGTTCAGGGTATCATTAGACAGCTACTCCGCCATCTACTTCCGCTTGCTCTTTGCCTTCATACGAGCCGCCAGCTTCTTCAGGTCGGTATCACCACTATCCGCTTTCTTCGACTTTTTCGCATGCCTTTCAGGCCCTTCTTCGGCTGTGCCACCTTCCTTTCGTTTCTTGCGTCCTTCGTCCAATATCGCCTTCATAGCCGAAGTCTCCTTGTATCGTGGATTTGTCGGATCGATTGCGAATTCGTGGCTTTCGTACAGCTTAGCAAAACGCGGATCAGCCGTGTTGATCTTGAAGCTATCTTCCACAATTGGTGCGTTTTGCTTCGATTTCTTGCCCTTCTTCTTCGCTTTCTCGGCTTTGACAATGTCGTTCATGTCGAAGTGGCGGACCTTCGCGTCTTCGCCTGCCATGAGGAGTTCGAGGTTTGCGCGCTCTGCTGCGGTTTCGCTGGCCAATTTCTCTTCTTCTTCGCGCTTCTTGGCTTTCTTTGACTTCTTCGCTTGGGCCTTCTCCGCCTTCTCGGCTCGCTCCATTTCTTCTGGATCAGAGGCGAAGAAGGGGTCGTTGAAGCCGTCATCGTCGTTGGCGGCTGCAATGCCTGCTTCTTCTACAGGCTCGGCGTCTGGATCCCGGCCCTCTTTCTTGGCCTTTGCCTTCTCTTTTCGACGCGCCTTCCTTTCTTTCTCCTTCCGGACGTATCTCTCTGCAGTTGTTTCATTGATTGGAATCTCGTTCTCGAACACTGAGCCGCCCTTAGCGCTCTCATTCAGCAGCCCACCCGTGAACGTAACCTCCATCTCGCCATCAGGTTTGGGAAAGTCGCGGTCTCTCTTTGCAGAGGCCTTCTCTTTGGGCTTTGACCGACCGGGGCCATCAAGGCCAAGCATTACTCGGAGTTTTGATGCCTTATCTGCAGCAGCGTCTTGCTCTTCATCCTCTGAGGACGAATCGGAACCGAGATACGCTCTGAGCTCATTCTCGTCAATCTCCTTGCGGGAAAATGCGCGCTTTTGCACCTCCTTTCGAGTGGTGTCGTCTGCATCCCAGGTCAATTTGACCTTGGAGTGCGTCAGCGCATCTGTACTAAACTCGTTCGGCTTGTAGCCATCTGGCAGCGTATCGCACTCGTCGTGGGGATTTTGATCGAAGGTCGTGCCATCAGGTACGAATCGCAGATCGAAGAAGTTTGCACTCGTCAGATATTCGCGTCCATCCAGGTTGTCGTATATCGACTTTGCAGCATCTGCGGAAGAGCATGTGATGACGGCATAGTAGTATCGCAGCCTATCCAGCTGGTAGCTTCGCAATGCCGTGGAGTCGAACTCTTCTCCGGTCTCTTCCTTCTCAAGAGTTGCCTCTTCCTCGCCGTCTTCTTCGGAGTCCGACGCTCCAGCTGAGGCATCGTCCAATACAGTGAGGTCATCCTTGCTCTTGCTAGAGGACGCAAAGATTTCGCGTGGCGGACCCTCAATCTCCTCGCGCTGTAATCGCTCCATGCCAAATTCGCTTGGGTAGATCACAACGTTCAGTATCCGCCCGCCAGGTGGAACGAACGAGTTCGCGACACCCATGATATCGATTGCCCGCATGTTATCCCAGTCCATGTTGACAGCAGCCAGTCGGGTAGATATATCGCCTGTGGGCACCTCGTCGCCTGTTAGTTCTGCCTCCTCTTCAACTTCTTGCTCGTCCTCATCCTCACTCTCATCAGACGACGACTCCATGCCGCCGTCTCTGATCGGATCGAAGCCCTGCTTCTGGACTCGCGCCAGCTCCTTAGCGACCGCTCTGTCTCGCTTCTGCTTCACCAGAGGCAAAAGTTCGTCTTGGATATCTTCAATATCATCTTCGTCGTCATCTTCGTCGTCGTCAATCTCGTACAGTCGATCGATGGCCTCCTTCCCGGCGTCCTTCGATATCCTGCGCCCATATTTGTCTACTGTAGCCTTGTTATAGAAATCTGGATCACTTCGCAACCGTGAAAACCGCGGATCGAGTTTAGTTTTAGCGTGTTTCTTGGAGGGCAAGCGGAACTTTGGATCGTTTTCGAAGTTGGCGAAGCGAGCGTCGCCTGTTGAATTGATTGTCAGTACTCGACATTCTCTAGTTTAGCTACACTGAACTAGACATGTGCGCACTTACTTGATGCAGCCGTAGTGGCCACCGACTTAGTCGGTATCGTTTGGCGCTTTGGGAGAGGCATTATTGTTGGTTGCGACGCTGGTGAGTGGTGAGCTCTTGATGCGATGCGATGCGATGCGCGCAACTTTTTTTGAGGTTACTCGGCGTTGCTTGGCTCTGATTGGCCGAGAGAGCGGAGGTCATGGAAACCTTAATCCGGAATAGCGTCATTACTCGCTCCAGAGGGGAAAGACATCACACGAGACGAACCTCGGAAGCTGCACTCCATTCTAGTTGAAATACAAAGCCTTTACCGTGTCCACCTACGACTACCCTTCAATTCATCCACATTGTGCCGTCTCCGGAGCTTCCTACAATGATTTATTCCAGAATCCTCACGTACGCACTCACCCGACTCCGTCCAATGATGCCTGCTCCTGCCCGGGCTGCGCTAACGCTTCTTCGACTCAGACCGCGCAACATCACTCTATTCTCTGTCGCTGCTCTTGGTAGCGGCTACTTCATGGCCAAAGGGCGCGCTGTCAAGCCACGGGATGCTGGCGACTACAGTGTCACTGTAGACAGGTCGGGTACGTCATCCGTTGCACCGTTAAACTCATCGGCTCAACGACGCATGGCACTCAGCTCTCACTCGTGTCCTTTGTTGATGGGGTGCACGGCATACTGACATGATTCGCAGGCGGCGGTATCTGAAGATACGCATCGCGACGACCGTGTAAGCCACAGAATAGCCAGCTGCCAGCTGCCAGCAGCATTTGGCCGTGGATCATCTGTATGAGCGGTATTCCTGCTTTCTGTAGTTCTGGTCTTCAGCCGTGCTTAGCATGATTTCAGCGGTATGACGGGAGCGGGGACAGAAGTTTTGAAGAGACATACAGCATTCCAATTCATGATTTGCATGATGCCAGCGTGTGCTGGTGCGAATGGTCAGAAAGGCAAGCGCTGTGGCCACAGCGAGTGCTCGAACAGATCAACCACACAAACCAAATTTACAGAAACGATTCATTCGTGGTGGGAGTGATTGTCTCTACATGAAGGCATGCTGACTCCGAGCATCAGCCGCAGCATGTGGTTGACTGACCGAGCGATAGGCCCACATGCGCCACCAGATACTAAGAATAACCGACTCAGCCTCCAACTTGGACTCGGCACATGGCTCGCTGGATCTACGCAGTACCACAGCCTCGGTATTGCAATATGATTTGTCCTGCGCATGGCCAGAAATCTATGCAAAATAAGTCCTGCAACCGTGAAACAGCACTATGTGCTGGATGCGGCACGATGTCGTTGGTTGCACCTCATGCCACCATCTTGTCGTTCATCAGCCCAAAGCATGTACCTCAGCCGCAACCAATCAGCTTGTCTACCAACAACAACTCGAAGGCAACCTTATGCGAAAACGCTTGCGGGAAGGCCTACTGAGCCTGCGAGAATGCTGATACGAACCAGTCATCCCTATAGTCAGATGGCGGAGCGGGGCGACCGACTGCGCGTTCCCCTGCATGACATATCAATCCAAGATGCCCGCTGGCGCGGAGGGGGTTTTCTGTCAATCAACACAATCAACGACCACTGTCAGGCATCTTGAACTTGGCTGCTCGGCCCATGTGAACTCAGCGCAGCGATCACCACTACGCCCTTTACGATGCCGGCCGTGGGATACTACAATGCAGAAGACTTGCAGAAGAGACAGGGAGGGGGTGCGACAAAAGTGCCACCAAAGGCCAACCTTCTGGCAGCTGTGAACCAGATCCGGGGACTCTTCGAGCGTAAGAAATTGGTATATGGCGTCATGGGAAGGTTCGAGATGCTTTGCCTTGGACATCGTCGCGACATATCGGATTTGCAGATCGCCTACGATGCTAGAGACTTCCATCGCATCAAGGCGAAGCTCGAAGGTGACCCACGGTACGCTTAAGTGCTTCTCAAACATTAGGCTTGGAGCTGACTATTGAAGTGTACGTTTGCCCGAAGGCATGAACTCACTCTTCCCAACGAAATGCCTCGTGCGGACTGGCCCAGATTACAGAGACGAAGGTTGCACACAGACTACAGATATTGATGTGAATCTTGTTCCCTCTGGTGCGTTGGTAGTTTGAGGCTCGGGGTATCTATATCGTAAGCTAATGGTCGTCAGGCTCCCATGACACTCCACCCAACGGTAGCCTCGCGAGCAATATCGTTCTGCTCAGTTTGAAGACGGATGGGAAATTGAGAACCTACAAAGGTCTCAACATGCTATATTTGGTCAAGACATTGGTGCAATATTGCAAAGTTCGCGATCTAGCTTGGGATCCGCTCAAGGACGTCGTCTTCTTGTGCCAGCATTACAGTGAAGAGGTACTCTCGGTCCGTGGACAGCTCGATCAAAGGGCAACGCAACAGATTTTATTGAGCACGCCTTCATTCTCATGCCTTTCGCTGGAAGACCAGCGCAGATGCTACCAAATTCTCCTCGGCATCGAGCCTCCGCCCACCATGTCGATCACGCCAGCACCACCTTTCCCGGACCACGAAAGATCCATATCGGCTCCGGAAACATTAACAAGAGGTGGGCCATTTACACAAGACCGACAGCCTTCACAAGCTCAGAGGTCACCAGAGCTGTTGAGTCCTCCGCCATCAGGCAGGCCCAATGCATCACACAAAAGAGTTTCAGCCGGCGCAGTACGTCCTTCAGAGCTGCCATCGTCGCCAAACAGTCAAGTGAAAACGCCTTCACAGCTCTCAGCTTCGCCAAGAGACTCACGAGCGAAACGATACCGCGCAGTCAGTACATCACAAGCATCGTCCCCGCCGTTCTATCAGCCAGAACAGTCTCCATCATTGTACTCCAACGCTGAACAACAACCTCAGTTTAGGACGGCACAGCAGGGAACTTTTTACCAGTCGCAGACACTACAGGATCAGTTAACCATCTCAACGGGCTCACAAGATCAAGAGCGCATGCCAACCAAGCGTGCAGAGGTGCCTAGACCTTGCCCACCTTCCCAGTCCGCTCTGATACCAGCGGTGAACGGCTCTTCGCAGTCTCATCCTCGGGTACGCAAGTACGCGTCTCCAGCAGATTTAGCTGCCTCATCTATAGCTTTGAGTCCGAGACAGCAATACCTGAAGTTGCAGGCTGGGTTAGATGGCGGCCATCCGCTGCGGCAGCATCCAGTGAATGGCAGTCAAGCCACGACGACTCCACCTTTTAGCCAAGCTAGCGCTTTTCAAGTGCAGTCCCCCGCAAGAGCAGAATTGCCCGGAATACCTTTATTGGAAAAGGGAGCGAAACAGTATCGTGTCGTCAACCCTAATGTTCCACGATCTACTAGCCCGTCTTTGGAAACACCAAAACTTGAACCAGGTATACCAATCCCTCAATCTCGAGGGCAGTCTACCTTCATCTCACCCTCAACGTTACCACACTCTTTCATAGACTCAGATGCGGTATCTCAGCCTGGCCATTTCATCGCTGAGCTCTCAATCGAGGGAAGTACTGCAACTTGCGAACGTCACAACGAAAATCTAACGCATCGACCGGACCATCTACAACTTGAGAAACAGACCTCCACGCATGCTGATATTTCACTGATTCAAAGCTCGCCAATTGACCCTTACGACTCAGAATCCCTCTCTGTCTCAACAGAAACACAATTACAGAACATTTCCATTCGACCCCTTCAGCCTCACACCATCTCTGCGCCCCTTGGCACTCTGCCGCCGAGTTTGATGGCTGGCCACCCGGCTCCCCGCCAGAACTCTCCAAGTACAAACAACACACCGTTGAACCCATCACAGCCAGCGATGGCCAACACAAACGCATCGCGCTACTCGCGATACTACGTCTCAACACCACCATCTTCGAAACCCAACTCACCACAGCCATCGCCTTACAAAGCATATCAGCCACCAAATTTCTCGCCACCTATGCCTGTTTCGCTTCCACCAGCACTGCCTTTCGCGTCGCCATTGATGCCTCTTTCGCCGCCACCAATTCCAGACTCACCACTTGTGAGCTCTGCGAAGTCGCCGAGGCGTACGAGCTTTGTCGCGCTTAAGGATGTAGATGGCGCGAGCGGGTACTTCAAGCATAGGAGGGATAAAAGTAATGATTCGTGTGCGAGTCATGATAGTGATAAGTTGGCGATGGAGTATCAGGCAGAATTGCCGAGCTTCGGGGAGGGGTATGGATCGCCTTCGAAGGTGGGAAAGTGATGTATGTCGCCGTTGTCATTTTCCCCTGTATCCTCTACATTGAGGTTATTTGCCGTCCAAGCATCCTGATCCACACGATTCACCTGTCTGTCATAGGACCTTTTCCTTCACAATAATCAAGTGACCGAAGCTTTCTCGTCACAATGAGCTGTCATGATACGACTATCATCACAAATTCATAGTGTTGGAATAACAACTTCAGTGACCAGCGCGAAAACCACTCCAAACACACAACAACATTGTGCGATTCCCATAGACGCGGCACCCAACACTCTCCCATCCTTTGCACACTCACAATGCTCGCGCTCCGCAATCCCAACACCTTCAAACTCCCTTCTTCATCCAATCATCTAATTCATCGAGACCTCAACTCAACCCATCGCCGCCATGAACAATCGCCACCACACAACATGGTACCTCGCCAATGAGCCGGACAACGGCCCACCACCACCACCACTTCCAGAGCGCTCTCTCAGCAACGGCTTCCGCTTCGTGACTTTTGGCCCAGGCGCGCCGTATCCTGAACATGACATGCAACAACAGCCGCAGCCATTCATGATAGACATGCTAAGCGGCGAGCAGTGGCAAAGAGGTGGGGAGCTGAGACAGCCTGTTGCAGAGGACTTCTTGGTTCCGTCGCGCATAGATGGTAGGGTTCAGGGGTATGACGCCGAGGATGAGGAGTATGGGGATTATGAGGACAAGCCACTTCCCGATCTTCCAATGGAAGCAATGAAACGTGATCCATGGGCGGACTCCATCGAGCCTGAGCCTTACATCGCAGTGCCGCAGACTTCCCAGGCAGGTCCCAGCGACATTGTTCGACACAATACTATCGCTAGCAGCAAGCCTCACAACACGCTGAGCCTTGACCCAGCGCCCAAACGCTCCAAGTCTGCTGTCGGCGTCGCGGGTGCGCCTGTGCAAGTATCACCCATGGCTAATGATTTCTTCTCGCCGGTGCTTGGAGGCTTGCAGCGACTACCGATTGTGCCGCAGAAGGAGTCGAAGTCACAGCGGTTCAAGCGGATGTTTAGTTTTGGTAGTAGGCGGCGGAAGTATGGACGGGCGTCTCGCTAGGTCTCTTCAAGGTGGCTTTTGGTAGGCGTTGGGAACTTTGGAGGATGTAACCTTGGAATGTGATTGTTTGAACCTGAGTTGAATCGTGTACTAGGCAATCTCGATGCACTAGCGTATCCGCATGACTCTTTGCGTATTCGTATAAATCTACGGCGTTTGGACGTTTAGGCCGATCTTTCTGCCGTGATCGACCATGTATATCTTAAGACCGATCACAAAGTCCAGCATCGGACTGTGTCGTTAGCTAAACTCCGTAGTGCTCCAATTTTAAGATCAATCATGCTACACCAAATATCAGCGTGTTCAACTTCGAAAACTCTTACCTCACGTATCAGACGCCTCACCACTTCACAAATGCCTCCAACATCCTCAGACCTCCAACGCCTCGCCGAAGCATTCTGCCTCGCCTTCAAAAACCCCTCCGGAAGTGCACACATCGCTCTCCGCGCCCCAAACTGCACGCAGATCTTCGCCCCCGCCTCCGTGAACCCACCACCGCCCAAATCCAACGACCAATTCGCAGCGCACATCGACAACAACATCAGTCTCTTGATGGATAGTTTCGCTGTGAGTCCCAAAGAAATCCACGTCAATGAGGCGGGCCGCCAGATCACCATCTGGGCCACCGGCACCCCAGTATTCAAGGCGGAGGCCATAGGCACCGGCGGCGAAGACTGGAATTATACTGGCGAGTATGTTTTCATTTTGGATGTTAATGAAGGGGGCAAGATTACGAGGGTGTTGGAGTTCTTGGATAGCTTAGGGACGCAGCGGTTGAGGGGGTTGATGGAGAGGGCGAGGGAGAATGTGGGAAGGGCTGGGAAGGCGTGGTGAGTGGAGGGGTTGGGAGGTGGGGTGTTTGGCCAATCGGAGATTTTACTAGAAGCGGCGGTTTTCGTTGTACCTGTGCATAACAGCTAGAGACACGATGCAGGCGCGATGCATGTGTAGAAGTCCTATCATGTTGTGGTAGCAGTTGCTGTTGAATTATGCTCTGAGCAATGACGTAGCAGTTGTAGATTTCCACCGCCTCTGAGACTTCATCACAACCGCTTCCTCGAGGCCAGCTTGGCATACTGTTCCAGTTCGTTGCGTGCTGGTTAGGGCAATTTGGCAGTACACATTATTTCTTGGAGGATCAAGGTTTGTGCAGCCGCTTTTTTCGAAACATCGGGGATGGACGCTCCCTATGAAGCTCAAAGCGGTCACTATGACCTCAGTGCTCATTTACCATGCCTGGTCACGCAAAACCCAAACAACTTACCATTTAGACTTTGACAAGCACCTCTTCACAGCGATTGGAAGACCTCCACAGCCTGCATCCCCAATACCATAATCTAAAGGCAACATGTTCTACCTAAGATCGCGCGCAATGGCGCGTCTGCCCCTCCAAAGCTCAATCCGGCCTTTCAGCACCACTCCCCTCAGCTCAAAGCTCATGGGCAACAACCCGGACGCCAACCTCCCAGACCCGTCTGAGAACTCATCAGCAGCACCAAACGCCAAAGTCCGGACCGACACGCAAAACACAGACAAGCAGTCGTCTACTTCAACGGAGGAGCACAAGAGTGGCGACGATCACCCAGCAAAGCAACCAGACTACCAAGCAGAGCCAACAAGGACTACGGGGATCGGTGGTGGTGACAAGGTGAAGGGTGGAAAAGATGGACTGCACGAAAGGGGTGACAAGCAGTGAGTGAAGTTTCGAAAAGAAAGGAAGGAGTTTCGAGGACACGAGGAAGTTTCTGTGCGACACGCAGATGCTAGTTGTGCTCGATTGGGGGAGCAGGTGCGAGGTTGTGTAAGCGAAACCGAATGCATGCTTCAATGAAGTGCTTGTTGTTGATGATGTCTTGCTACTGCAGAGTTAGCTTTTCTGATCGTCGCGTCTCAATCTGTGCCTTTTTGACTTTAGCCATACTGCAAGGGCGAACTTTCTACGCGAAGACAACGGTACTGCAGCATCGCAACTAGGATTCATTTTGCCGGCAAACCCAGAGAGAGGAGAAACACGCCTTGTCCGCTCGTGCGACCTCGCGAAGTCGCTGCTGACGTGATTGTGGTTCCCTGCAAGGTACCTGAGTTTGTATTATAGACCGATAAGCTATAGTGGCTGTATGCGCTTCGCATGTGTCTCTTGCATACGGTTACATACTGCTTGCTCGACCGAATGCAAGCTCTCGGAGAACAAGCTGGGTCGGTTTGCACACAATGGTCACCTTGCAAAGGGGTGATTGCTGCGGGTTGATTTACCTTCACTTGGAAAGAGGCACAGCAAGGTGTGAGCGTTTCGAGATCTCAAGCCCGACGTCCTGGGCGCGATCGGGTCACTTACACGTGCTCCCATTCGCGCATCTCGTGTGATGATTGTCCATGTTTCGAGTTTGAGGTCAGCAGCTCATTGGTTGTCTGAGGATGGGGAGACTTCGATCTGTGCGTCGCGGAGGGGAGCGCTCCTGATTCGACCGTCGCTTACGGAGCAGCACGCAGGAACAGAGCAGGGGTCTTAATAGTTCCATGCCATCGGGACTGCTCACTGGATCGGACGTGACAGGGCGCTCCGCACGCTGAGTCCGTACAAGGCCCTCAAGGAGAATTGTTGAGCTTGCAATGAGCCAAGTAAGTACGTTAATGCTACTGCTGAGGGGTCGTAGGGCATGGCTGATGGAAGTAGGATAGTGTTCCCTTCCCGAGTAAGAGCTAGAGAGTATCTCGGAATGGGCTATGCCATACTCGGTCTTCCAAGAAGCATGCCTGGGGGGACCAGAGATAACGGTCACCACTTGATACATGCGTAATTCCGGCGACACTGCTGCTATAGTAAGTGGATGTGCTGGTAATGAGTGTGCGCGGCGGCCGACCAATCGTCGTTGTGTGTTACAGTATCTTTGTAGATAGGTATTTGCGTACTACAAGGCTGCCGAAAGAACCGTGAGAGGAAGCCCGTGGGGAAGGGTCCAAGGCATTGATGCAAGTGGCTTGGATCCTTGGTGAGACGTCGACTGCTGCTAGAATGGGTCCAGTAAAGTTCCGGCCGTTTTGTCGTTTGCTGACGACGCCGCCCGTAAGCGCGGTGGAAGTATGCAACGACCAGCCATTATAGACATGTATTGTGCTCAATTGCAATGCTCCCCTGATGGAACGGCGTTGAACGAATAGGTTTGTCAACGTACCCACCCACTGACGATAGGAAAAACGCAAAGCTTTTTGGGCAGGATGATGGAAGACAGATATGACTTCGAGATTGACAAAATGTGTTGGAGAAGTGGCCTTCGGGCAGTGGGGTGCTTGCTGGACGGTCAGGGGCGGGAAAAGCAACGGTCGCAGTTTGTGGTTAGACTGGTGGCTTGGAAGACGCAAAAGTGCACGGACTGCATGCACCTCGGTCGAAACGAGCACATCGACGTGCCGAACGTCCTCGACTGTGTATGCGGCAATACGGCGAGAGGCAGATTACTTTTGGCGCGTGTCTGGGGTCTGAAGATAGATGCGGCGAGAACGCGAGGAGAAGAGGCGACTACTGCTGCCATAAAAGCACCATGAAGCTTGACATTGGCATTGGACCATGCACGATTGCGTTTGTCCGCTCCTCTTGCCATTCACCCCACGTATTCGCACACTTTCAAAAGCCCTAGCTCTGCGCATTGGACTTGGGCGCATGAACAGTGACATCCTCAATCTACTCTGAGCCTACCAGCATTCACTCTTCTGTGTAGTTGTAACGCAGCTTCCACGCTTCTTAGACACCTCCACGGCCTAACGCTCTGGCTGCAAAGTCCTCGATGATTACCAGCGGGCGCTAAGTAGTGTGAGGATACACGCGCGACATCATGGCATCTGGGTAAGTTCATGGCCGTTCTTCCTCTTCCCCATTGTCGCCTCACATAGAATGGAGTCGCTGACGTGATGCGTGAAGATCTATGCGCGAGACTGTCAAGGCTCTCAACACCACCTTCTCTGCGCCTGCCGTCCCATATCCACTGCCCGACGAGCTCCGCGAAGCGATCGAGAACTTTCTGGAGCGTTATGACGGCATCGACGATCACGACTCCCAGCGCTTCCACGACGACCTCTACACAATATACCAGCGACATGTTGCGGCAAGCCAGGAGAAGCATGGCGCATTCATGTCCGTTTTGCGCATGGTACGACCGGCCCTCGTCGGCGAGGCTCGCCTTACTGTGTGGTGGAATGCTGTCTTGAAGCCAACGCTAGATGGCACCGGCCATAAGCGACAGCAGATTGAAGACGCGACAGAAATCGCGTTAAGCATCGTGGTGTACGACCCTGAAGCTGATAAGGATGGAGAACATAAGCGGCTGTCCACGCTATTCACCAAAAAGATACTCGATGCCTATCTTGCAAGGACTGACGTACCTCTATCGCCTGAAGACATCGTTTCTACGGACAACGAGTTGGTGACACTCCAACTTGAGCATCTCTTAGTGAACTTTGGGCGTAAGATGCCAAAGGTGACACCACATCATTTCTCCGTATTACTCTGAGTTGACCACCTTAGGTACTTCTTCTTTCTCTCGACGAGCTCTTCGTTCAAAAGCAGTATCGCATCCAGGCCTTAAACCTATTGAGTGCTTTTGTCCGTCTACAGCCACCGCATCTCCACCTCGTGCTAGAGACTCCCCTTGTCCAGCACCTCGAGAAGTGTCTGCTCATTGATACCTCCTCCACTGTTATCGAGCTTGCACTGGTCGTACTCATAATGTTTTTGCCACATATCTGCACCTCACTGACTTCCGACCACCACCTGGCGAAGATGTTCTTAATTTATTCCAGAGTACTCTGCTGGGATAAACTGGGTACTAGTGAGGAGTCAAGCTTAACGGACGAGAAAGAAAACGACCAAGGCGAGGAGAGCGAAGATGATGGTGTCGCGGATGAGGCGGATGGGGAGCAGGTGTGGGAACCACTCCAACAGTCTATGGAATATCCCGATTCCTCTCCACCAACGCTGATGCACTACTTCACTTTCCTGTACGGGCTGTTTCCACTGAACTTCATGGGTTTCGTCAGAAAGCCCAGAAAGTTTCTCAAGTCGCTGAACTTCCCGGGCGCTCGCGATTTCGATTTAGACCAGGACCTTATACAAAGCCGGACCGAACCTTACCGGCGAGTGCACCTGCTGCACCCGAACATGTTTAGCACAACTGCCGAGGAAGAGCTGCAAGAGAACAGATGGTCTAAAAGTGATCCTGCCGACGTTGTTACTGAATGCATGGATCTGTGCGTGGCTGTGTCGTCAACCTTGGAGGATCCAGGGCCACCACCGAGCGCCGCCTTACCTGCGATCCCCATCCCACCAATTCCACAGAGTCCCACAGAACTTCGTCTCGAAGATGATAGTGCCACCGCCCATGAGTCAAACGTAAGCTGGCGGAACACTCAATCTACAGTGTTTGTATCGCCGAGCGAAGGGCCTGACATGCCGCAAACCTTTGAGATACCACCGCGATCAAAGTCCACCAAGTCGTTTGCATCTGGCAGGTCATCACCACTACTTGGAGCCCGAGATGTCCTGGACTCGCCGACTCTACCTCCAGCCAAAGGTTCGACGAAGCAAAATTTTCTGGGTGCTCCAGGGATGCATTCCCAGGGTATCGTGGCTAAGAAGCCCAGCTTGGACGATTTTGTGCACTCCGTGACAACAGCGACTTCTCCTACGAATGCCGGGCTGCACGGACAGACAATAGCATCGCTACAGCGTGAGATCATGCTTCTTCGCAACGATTTGAACTTTGAGCGTTACTTGAAGTTACAGCACCTCGCTCACATTGGCCAACTCCAGCGCAAGCACATCAAAGAGGCGACAGCAGAAGCAGAAACGCAAAATCTAATCAACAACAATAAGACACTGAAGGCACGACTTGCGAAGGCGAACGAACTGTATGCGCAACTGAAGAAAGAGACAGCAACTAGTCGTAATCAGTCGAAAAAATGGGAAAGCGACCTGAGCGCCAAAGTGCGCACGTACCGAGATAGTGAAAAGACTTGGTTCAGTGAGGAAGACAGCCTGCGCTTCGATCTGCAAAGGACACAGGCCGATTATGAGCATCTCAAGCAGATCGTGGAGAAAGCTGAGGCGGAGCAGATCAAGGCTCATCAGCGAACAAGGGCCCTGGAGTATGAGTTAGATGACTATGGTAACGTGCGACGTGAGCTCGAGGCTGCACAAGAGAAGATATTAGCCCTTGAAGACTCACGGCAGGAATTGCATACGCTTCTGCAAGAGCGAAATGACCTACGAAATGATCTCGAGATATCAAATATGCGCCTCAACAGTCGAGAGCTCGAACGTGAGCGCTCTACCAAGGCTTACGAACGCCGCATAATGGAGCTTGAGACACGTCTGCAGTTCGCTGAGAGGAACACCGGTAGGCCCGGTCAGCTTCCATCTTCAGTCCAACAGATGCTCGACTCCACCTTGGCAGCCAGCAATGCCAAGCTGCAGCAGCTCAAGAAGACTCATTATCATCTCCTCGAGCAATACACCGAGCTACAAATGAAGTACCATGAGCTTGAGGCACACCAGCAAGTCGACCAAGGTCGCCAACAAAGCCACGAGAGGTCTGGACATCTTGAGTTTGAGAAGAGCCGCCTGAATCGGAGTGGCAGCGTGAGCATGCGCAATGCGAACAACTACGGCTCGCGGTACCTGCCCCCTCTCGCTACCGAGAGTGCCCCAAATGAAGAGCACGAGCCCTACAACGACTTTCAATCGCCCAACTCTGTGAGCAGTCCGACATCAAATCAATCGCCGATCCGAACACTTCGTCATGACCCTGCGCAGCGGACCCAACGATCGCAGACCGCGCCCTCGCCCTACCCGGGTTTCGGCGGCAGTTACGGACCAGACTTCTCCTCCGCATACGACTCTTCTCTCCACAATCAGTTCCAGTCTCAGCCCCAAAGCAGCGCCCCACAATCCAGCGGCAAGAGCAGCTACTCCGTCGAAACGGAAGGCAGCGCCGGCAAAGATGCGAAACCGAAGGTCGATCCGAAGTCGGAAGTTCGGTACTACGGGCGTGGTGAGTGATCTGTTTCATCTTGAACCAGATGTCAGTGCTGACAAGATACAGGCGGCGCCCAGAATATCGGCAAGAAGGTTAAGGATAAGGATGCGAAGAAGCCTGGATCGTCGTCGAAGACTGGTGGCTTTCGAGGCTTGAAGGGCATCATGTGAGGAAATGTAATGTTCCATCTGGTATCTTGAAGCGGCAAGAGGGTTACAGCGTCATCACAGGCTTCGAAAACATACCATTGTCTACGCCATCAGAAACAACCTGGACGCTGAATTCGGCGCCGCTGTATCGTCCTCACGCCGTGTCTTACCACTGAATTTCACCAATCAATGGCGCCCTCACACCATTTCGTTCTTTGCAAAGCATCCCGGAGTTCGGCGCCAAAAAGAATTGCATGTACACTTTTGCATGACGCGAAGGCGATTTTGTCTTTGTCTGGCTATTGGATATTGTGGACCTGCAGAAGGACTTTGGTACTACGTACGGATTAGGAAGTGCATGCATCTGTATTTTCTTTTGCTCCAGCATTACTATTGGTTGGTGTACACTAGCTGCGACTCAGCGCAAAAGTCCGAGCCTATCCTCCCCGATCATCTCAATCAATACATTTGGACTGACATATCACTGCGCGTACTCTTTTGCATCCCAAAATATGATTCAGGCCTGTTGCTGCTATCCACAATCTTGACGCAATCCATGTTGTAATTAACCAAAGACCCTAGTATTCCACAAATACCTCCACGCAGATGCCAACCAAATCCTCGGGTTCAATATTCCTAGTATCACAGATACATCCACCAACACTCCACCATCCAACCGAGTCTTCGCCTTGCATCGAATTCAAAAAATAGTGGCGCGATCCGTGGCGTTGCTTTTGTTGCTTGCTCCAACGCCTGCCCCTGGCGCTCGCTTCCACTTGCGGCGCCCTGCATATCCCACACGACTTCGCCGCACACGTGGAGAAATCCCAACTTGTATACACGGACGTGGGGTAATCGGTGAGTTGTGCAAATGGGAAGTGCGGTATGAATGCATTGCATTGGGAATGGAAATATCGGGGCACAAGCCAACGAGGTTAATACGCGCCAAAGGTACGGAATCATAGCTCGCGTAACGGGTGCAGCATACGCGGTGGAGAGACTCTGTGTTTCGGAGAATGAGCTCTTGGGATCGACATATTTGAGACGTTGCCGAGTGCGGCGAGAAAAGCAACGATGAGAACTAATGCGGAGCTAGTGGTAACGGTTAGACTTCAGGTCGCGACTGATAGCTATGCGAGGCGAGCATACACCGATAGATGAGTGGGTTGGTGGTATGTAAGTCGTAATAAGAATAGAAAGGTGCAAAATGATAGTAAGGAATGAATATTCACACATTTAGTACCAACACTCAGGATCGATGAACAGAGTAAGAATAAGCCTGTCTGTCAATGAGCAGGAGCAAAAATATCACAAAAAATAGCCTTCACACCCGGGCCACCCACAGGCATCAGAGCTAAAGAATCCTTTCCGGGCCACCCATAAATTGGATATAAGGGAGAGTCGAACTAAAGGCTTCGGGGAAGGAACATGGCGCTGAAACCACCTTCTGCTGAGAGGCCTTCAATGACGAATTTGAACCGTAGTTGATAAACATTCGGCATTTATATCGATGCTCGGCCCGCAAATCGCAAGTACACATCGTATGCTGAGGACGATTGTGAAAAGGTGAGCATACGTGACGTACGTCCCCGAGCAATGCGAGTGAATGTGCGACTTTAGTGTAGGTGAGCCTGATGGTAATGCCGATTTGAACGGGCTTTCACTGTCAACTTTGTCGACCACTGTAAAACTGTAACATATCCACGATAGGCTACCATGTGCTTCGCGGACCATGCTACCATGCTCGACGTCCGTATTCAACGCCTGCCACATCTCGTTCATTCAACGGTATGATTCGCTGGTTGTCAGTAATACCTTCGGCATGCTGCTCTAGATGGCCACTTCGACCCTCTACCCAGTCAGGATCAGGACCTTTCGCGAGCAATCGACATTTTGATTCTTTGTAGCCCCAGTGTATGGCTTCCGTGAGAGAAGTGATACCGAAAGTGTTGTAAGCATTGATGTCTGCTCCATGGTCGATTATTACCTGGCAAATCTGCAATGAGGAACGACCTGCAGGTATCATCAATACTGTGACACCGCTATGAATTTCATGATTACTGTCGTTCAAGGCCGATGTAATTCCAATGATCGGATCGCGGGAAGTGTGAGCGGACATTGAGCTATCCTAGCCGAGTCCTGGCAGCATTCATGTCGAGAGGTGCAGTGACTTAGCTGCTCGCATGTCTCGAGAGTTGCAAAGCATGTGCGCTACAACGGTGCCTAAAATAGTGGGCCAGAGAGCTTGTCGAAGTGAAGGATGGGATGAAACGTCCCAAAGCGAACGAGACTGACAGATGTTACGAACACTGGCAAGAGAGCGCGCTGTGCTGAGATGGTTCCAGACGCATCGAAAAGTGGTTTTCACATGGGAAAGTGGAAAGGCGGGGCTAGCGTCGTTCCTTGCAGCAGTAGCGCGGCGATCATCATGATGACGTTGCGAATAGCTCAAGCTTGGCTGCTAAATGTACTACAATTAAAGCTACGTTCCCTGTTCTGCCATTGCACGCCAACTCTCCAATACTCACTCAGTTCCCTTTCAAAATAGAATTGACCTCTTTACCTTCCGTCAAATTTACAGAAAATGCTCTCAAGACAAGCAATCCAGAACGCCCGCTTCGCAGCTCGTGCTGCTGGCCGCCCGACAGCAAGGGCAGCAAAGCCCCATTTCCGCGCACAACAGCGACGATTCGACTCAACAGTATCTACTGGTAATGCCACCGCAGGCAACTCTGGCCCAGGCTCGCACGCTGCCATTGGCGCTGTGTCAGGCGCAACAGCAGCCGTGGTGGTCGGCTACCTAGGGTACCGGTGGTCAGGCGCCCGCGACATCGTGCAGGCGTCCAAGACGACCAAGGCCTACGTCAACTCAGCCACCCAGAAGATCAAGGAGACGACACCCGAGCCCAACGAGGCGCTCGAATGGCTCCGAAATGCCGCCCAGAGCTACGCCGCCTTCATCCCCGGTGCAAAGGGCGTCGTGGACTCAGCATTCAACGACCTCGATGCCGTACGCGAGAAGCACGGCGGCGAGGTCGACGAGATCGTGCGCGAGGCCTATGGCGAGATGCGCGATGTGCTCGGCAACGGCGACGTCAGCCTTGTGACCGCCCACAAGACATGGGAAGTCCTCTCCAAGCACATGAGCCGCATTGCCGATCTTGCCGGCGACTCTGCGCAGCAGATCATGGACAACCACCCGGCGCTTAAAGAGAAGGTCGGCGGTAATTGGGAGGTACTGAAGGAGTACGGCGACAAGTACGGCCCCGAGGCCAAGAAGGAGGTCGACCGCACGTGGAAGCAGGTCACCGACGTCTTCAAGACAGGCATGAGCCCTGAGAACATCGAGAAGGTCAAGAGCATTGTCCAGGAGAAGGTCGACAAGATCAAGAAGCTCGGCGACGAGGCGTGGGACAGGGGTATGGAGCAGGCCAAGCCCTACCTCGACAAGAACCCCAAGGTCAAAGAGCTTGTCGAGCAGAACGCCGATGCGCTCAAGACTGGCAACGCTGGAGAACTTTTCAACCGCGTCAAGAAGGCTGTTGAGAACGGCGACACTGGCGACCTCGAGAGCTATGTCCAGAGCGCTGCAAATAAGGCCAAGGACTCTGGCGTTGGTGATTATTTCAACAAGATCCCAGGCGCCGACCAGATCATGCCCCAGCTCAGCAAGCTTCAGGATGTTGCACAAAAGCACGGTGATGAAGCTCAGGGCATCATGAAGAGTGCCATTGCCGAGATCACAGAGGTCTTGAAGAAGAGAGGCGAGGAGGCAGCTGACCTGGCTAAGAAGGCGAAGGACGACTCGAAGAAATAGGCCTATCACGACAACAGTGAAGAAACAGTGGCACGACGACATGTGATTGTATCATAGTTGCATCAACGGCGTTACAAAATAGCGAACGGGAAACAGCAAATGGAAAATGTATCATATAAATCCCAAGCTCTCAAGTTTCCCATCTTTTAATATCACATACCATCTAGTATTCTATTGTTCCTGCTCAATCAGTCCAATCTCATCCAAAGCCTCTAAACCCATGTAACCATAATGATATCTCATCCTCCGTCCTCACCAACCCCTACACCATCCTGAATTCCTCCTCAATGCTCCAACCCACTCTACGCCTCAGCGTCTTTTGCCTCGAACTCTCCAAATTCCCCGTCCTTCTTTCCCTCACTACCTCCCTTGATTTCCGACGCATCCCCCTTCTTAGCTCGACCCGAAAGACCCTCGAACTTCTTCTTTCTCTTCGCCCTCTCTTTCGCGGCGTTGCGAGGGAGATATCCGCTTCTAGCCGCAACACCAGGATTGCCTGGTGGGGTTGTCATGGACGTCTGGATCATACGTTTGGGCGGCGTGACTGGCCTGGCAGGCTCATCGATGATCTTGGAGGAAGGCGTGGTCGTTTCGGCAGCGTGGTCATCCTTCATCTCGACGTCGTCGCCTGGGTGAGCCATACCGTTGGTATTGACGGGCGGACTAGAGGTGTCGGTCGACTGGGTGTCTGATGCTCCATTTGAAGAACTCGACGGGGGCGCAGTGTCGCAGTCTTGCTGCTGCGTGCGCGAGCGGAAGCTCAGGTGCTCGAACGATGGCTTCGACATATCGATATTGTGTGTATGATTTAGATGCCAAAGTGCTGAGGTACTGGATTGTTGAGAAGACAAAGGTAGTATTCGAACAAATATATACTGGAAGGTTCCTGACCGAATTCACGGTGAAGTAGACTCCCATTATACCGGAAGTGACCTTAAGTAAGTAAGAGAGGTAAAAGAGACGCCCGCGTGCGGTATCTGCAAGCAAACGGTGACTCAGCTGGTGTTTCAATGGCACATGCATTTGCGCGTGACTTTACTGGTCGGATGCACTGGGATTCTCATTCCACTACGCTTTGGCAACGGGAAAGTCACGGTCACCGATGCGAGAACGTTACCGCTTTCGAGGTGACTTGTAAGAATTGATTCTGGGGTATTTTTTCTCTTCGTCGGAATTAAAGCAACATTCACTTCGGATCTGTAAAGATTTCGCGGCTGCTCCCAGGCTTGGTTACGATTCTTGCTCTTTTTGCTTACATCCGCGCGAGCAATCTTCCCTCCCGTTCAATCTCATCCACGGTCCTCTGTACATACTCTTCCAAGTACTGCCTGAAACCACCCCAGATCCTCTGCTCATACACCGAATCCTGGTATTCAAGACACAGCCACTCAAGACTTTTCAATTTTTCCAACCCACCGTACAAGTCTATTGCCGCACGCTCGTAGACTTTTTTGTTCCAAGGACTAGCCTTTGCATATGCTTTCTCAAAGCGCACAATCATCGGCCGGACTGAGCTCGGTGGTACGAGAAAGGCGTCTCCATCGCTGTCACCCGTCCCGATCTTGATGCATGTGTACTCGCCCATACTGATGTTGTCAAGGTCTTGGTCGAAATCAGAGCCGTAGGTCCACTCGCTGTCGTTCGGGAACAACGTGTAGTTCAACTCGTGCAGCCAATCAACGTCGGCGGACTCGACATCTTCAGCCGATGAGAAGAGGTTCCTTTCTAGATCGAACCCGTTGCTCTGGTGTAGGAAGTCTTTGTAGTCCTCTGGCAACTTCTTCCCGGGTAGTACGACCCGTTCGGTATCTTCGTCTCGAGGCTTGGCTAAGCGATCCTCCAGCGCAGCAATTTCCGCTTCCGTTGCGCCTGGCGAAAGGAGCGTATCGACGCCTTGAAACATTCCGCTGGATTCTCCCTCCTCCAGCACGACTTCATTGAGCAGGTAAACAAGTTCGGCCATCGTCTTGGAGGCATATGGGCTCACCGAGCCCTTGGTTGCGCGCTGCTTGAAGAGCGCACACCCTTCCTGCACATACGAATCGACATCAGACTCGGAAACACCAAGCGCCTTCCCTAGCTGAGCTTGCTTCAATAGACCCCAAATACCGGAGGCCTCTGCCAGGCCCTGACGTCTTGCGAACCATTTCCGAAGCCCGTCCCCGTCGCATTCGTCGTCATCCCACTTCTCTCGCAATTGGGCATATAGATCTTTCATGTCTTCCTCCACGAGTTTTGTTGCCAGCAAGTCTTCGCCTGCCAGCAGAGCGACCTGTATTACCGCGCAGAGTGTCACCGAAGACTCAGTATTTCGGTAAATTGCATCAGGCTGCGCGTGCATGCGCTGTCGTACGCAATCAACATCCCCTACGTCCAGCGTCTTCTTCCGGATTTTCTGCCCTACCTCAATCGGCACCGCTCTACAGAGAGCTTCGTGGTACGGCTCCACATCATCGCTCTTTTTCGCCCACTGTGGGCAGGAATCAGTAGCCTCCCACGCTCTTTGGAAATGCGTTATAGTGCTGCAGCCGTGGAAATGTGGACTCGCAGTGTCGAGACCATAATCGTGGATCGCTTCGAGCAAGGTGTTGGCCTGCTCATAAAAGCCGAGGGCGAAGAGATCAACCGCTGTGAGCTGGACTATCTTCGAAGAGTCCAGAATTTTCCTGCATCTAAGGATCTTGGTCTTGGACCATGGTATGAGGGGTAGTGGTGTTGTCATGGTAGTGAAGCATGCCTTGGCGTTTTTCTTTCACGCCGAACGCAGTCTGGGAAGGCCCTCATGATGCTATTTGGCCGACAATTGTAATTTGCAAGTCGCGGTGATCTAGCCGGAGATCTTGCTGTGCCGCGAGGCTGCAGTGGAGTGGAGCCTCGAGCTTCCAGGCTACCGGTGGGTCCAATGACATCATATCGGTCCGGTGAAGAGCGCGTAAAACGAAGCTATGGCAGAAAAAGACGTATCCACGCTATTTCAAGCCAGCAGTCGACCAAGGGGGATGCATAGAGTCTGTGCTCACTCATCATGTCAAGTGTGAGTCGACGAGCCAAACGCCGGCCGTGAAAGAAGACTGAATGAATGACAAGAACATTTTGTTGTGGAAGAGGAACTGGAACTTAGAGACAAGCATTGCTAAATGCACCGAGGTCAGTCGTAAGGAAAGCCTCAAAAACGAAGACAGGAGCGAACGTAAGTCGTCAAGTTGATCACAAAGAGTGTGTAAGTTTGCAGTTACCACGAGAACGACTGCTGCAAAGGCCGGGGCTCGTCGACAGGCGCCCTGCGAAGTGAAGCAAAGATCGTAAGAAGCTGAGTGGCTTCCATACCGCCTGGCTCCTGCCAAAAAGTTGATGGCCCAGTCTGCTGCATGGCGAGGTCGTAGCACGTGTCAAGTAACGCATTGGTCTGTTCAGGTGAGGCTCGAATTCGCAGCTTCATCGCGATCGCCATGGCGAGGAAAACGTGAAATCGGGCCATTGGAACAGAGACAGACATCTCCATGGCAGATAGAGGTTGCTGAGAATTTGGGTAGATGCATTCGCATAACCGCGCAAACAGGGGTGGCGAAATGTTGTAAGCTCGATACTGCAATGATTCGATGTACTGCATGAATTCGGTCGTCAGAGTTTCTGCCTCGAATCGACTGGGAAGTGGAGTGGTGGCAAGAGCACGGCTGCGATCTGTGTAGCTCGAGCGCGATGAGCCTGGCGTGGGACTCTCGGCGTGAGCTGCGAAAATGCCTTGCCGAGGCAATCTGGGTGCTGGAGCCAGTGGGAGCAAGTCATCTTCGACTTCAGGGATTGGGGACATGGCATTGTCGTCGCTATCAGCTGACAACGAAGTGGCTGAAGTTCTTCTCGAGTGCCCTCTAATACTGCCCGTCGTCGGCATCAGCTGGCCTGAGTTGGCCTGGGCCATGAATTCCCAAGAGGGTGCTGTGTGCGGCTCCATCGGCGAGGTATAAGGCTTGTGTCCGGACAGCTGTTGTGCCATTGAAGGGTATTGAAGCGATGCGCTTGTCGGCGGCATATCCGACGAGGGTGAGGAAGCTCGGGTGGTACCTGACCAGATGCTAGGTACGTCTGAAATGGGCGATGCCACGTTTGGGACAAGCTCACCACAACTGATAGAGATCGACGGCAAGCTGCCACCTGCAGAGAAGCCTTCCATGTCCAAGTCATCAGCGGTAACGGATGCTGGGACAATCGTGTCAAGATTCAAGTGAGGTGGTGGCGTTTGCCAGTCGAAAGAGATGGGAGTAGACGCCATCACGTTCTGGTCTATCGATTCCATTCCGTGCATTGGCGTCTTCACATGGGCTGCTAGTTGGGCTTCTAGTTGGTGTATTCGACCCTCGAGCGCCTCTCTGTGTTCACTATGCATGGATTAGTACATGGTCACACTCGACAAAAGAGCACGAGCTCGCATCGAGGCAACTGACGATGCTACCACTTCTCGCGGCTTTTGCGTTCTCACACATTGAAGTTGAAAGCGTTTGCACGTCGTACAAGGTGTTTCGCCATCACATTTGATTTTGCGGCGGCGGCACCTTTCACATGCGTTCGATACAGATTTTCTTCTTGGCTGCCAGTCACCAACCGCAGTGGGAGAGAATCGGCTTGGGCCTTCGCCAGCAGGAAGGGATGCTGAAATACATCAGCAATCACATTCCTTATATAACACCTAGGTGCAAATACATACTGAAGGGGCACATGTTATTTGTGGGTGTCGAGGATTCCGCTCGGATGATGGAGATTCCGGAGTATTCCAATTTCACGACAGGCAAAGAGCCAGTGGATAACAGGAGATGAGATCGTGGAAGGAGGACAGGGGCGGAAGGCGAGATTCTTGTTCGTTTAGAGCTCCGTCTACCATTGCAGTGGTGACAGACTGGGAATGACTAATCGTCTATGTTTGCCGTGGGAAGGGCCGATGGGGTCCTGGCGGTGTCGCGCACGCGAAACCCCAGACACTGTCTGCCTCACTTCTCATGCTGCGACAAACAGCATCGCGCCCACACTTCGCTGCAGGCCTCTCTGTTGATCGTGTCATGCGTTGCCCGTCTCGTCATGCCGTTTACTGTAGGTCATTCCTGGCCTCGCAGCGATGGTGCGCGGCGGAGGACGGAGCGCTCCGCTCGTGCATCTTGAGTACGCGTAGCATAGCCTCATCGCACCCACAGCAAGTGGGCGAGACATGTACAAGAGCGGCGGAGAGCGGTACAATTCTCCGAGAATGTCGCACTTTCTCCTTCAAGAACCACCGGCAGTTGTGAGCAGACGTCAGTGGCTGAATGTGTTGTTGTGATGGTTTCGCGTTGGTGAAGAAGGGAGGAGAGCCGCCAAAACTCAGCCGCCGCCAACAACACGCCAACAACTCGACACTAATCACGTGCAGATATGTACGATAGCACTTGCGGCCTTGGAGTGTGGTACTGATATTTTGAGTAGCTAATTTGTTCAAGACGGATGCACTAGGACCGCTACATCAAATGCGACACAAGGGACCGTCAGTCGACTGCACGCCAACGATACCGCCGTCATCCACGAACCAGTCTTCGCTGCCAACGCCATGGTGGACGTAAAACAGCCCAGTAGGATCAACCTGCTTCTTGATTCTCAGTAGCCGCGGGTAGTTCTTGCCCCAGAAAGCGTTTTGCCAGTCTGGTTCAGCGATGTCGGCTTCATTGCCATAGCTGCCACCAGTGGGCGATACCTCGCGAAGAGGGTCCAAGATCTGAGTATGGAGCTGATCAACACCAGCCTTCCAACCAGCAGCACTTTGATCAACAACCAGATTGATCGCGACAATCATGCTCGCCTCGTTGCGGAAAGCAGGATTGACAGAATTGAGATCCTTATTGTCTTGCTCGACTGGGGCTTGATGATACATGTTGATCATCAAAGCATTCTCGACAGCATTCTTGACGGCGACGAACGTTTCGTTACGAATGTTCTCATCAGCCCAATTGTCGGTAGGCATGATACGATTCCCTGGTATGGCACCTGCACCACCCACGAAGTAGTTCAGACCACCGAATGTGGCTTCAAAGGCTGGATAGAAACTGTCGTAGTAGGTGGTGTTCGCGTTCAGCTGGATCCCAAGGGAATCGCACTTTTGGAAGAATGGCTCCAGGAGGGTGTTGAACTCCTCAACGGTCTTGTCCGTAGCGAAAAAGGGACTCATCGACCACGTGTATGTTCCCGGCGCAAGCTTCATGACTGAGAAGTATGAGTACGTCTTCGCCGCGTTGTAAATAGGAATGTTTTCAAAGAAGAATCGGAACGCCTCCCAGAAAGCATCGGCAGACACAGTCTCAGACGTCGTCAATGTCCAGGAGCCCACCGTTACGGGGACGTTGCGATGGACCTTGACGACAGCAGAGGTGACGATCCCAAAAGTCCCACCTCCGCCACCAAGCATCGCCCAGTAGAGGTCACTGTTGACGGTTGGTGTCGCCGTAACGAAGCGTCCGTTGGCCATCACGACCTCAAGGGCGACAACTTGATCTGAGCCGAGTCCGAACAGCTGCATGAGCGGAGAATGGCCACCACCAGTAGAGTACCCACCAGCGACACCGACCGTAGGACATATTCCAGATACCGCGGAGACGCCATATTTGTCGGCAGCTTTGTAAAGCTCAAAGCCTTGTACTCCGGCGCCGATTTTGAAAACAGGACCTGAGTATGTCGGGCTTGAGAAGTCCTGGATGTACTCAATGTCTTTCAGACCGTGTGTCCACACACTCAAGGCGCCCTTACCGACTGATCTGCCGTTATAATCGTGGCCAGTGTTGCGCACCACTAGACGAAGGTTGAGCGATCGAGCGAAGTTGACAGCCAATTGAATCTGAGCGACAGTCGAGACTTTGACCGCGTACTCAGCGTACCCACCCTGCTTACAGATACCGTTGGCATAGTCACCCGCAGCCGGAATTGGACAGGTCATACCGTAGTACAAAGGGTTCACTAGAGATAGATGTACGAGGTCAGTGGATGTCTCACATGCAGTTCGTACATGGATCTCTCTTACTCAGGGCTCCATTATCGTTATAGCTGTATGGATTTAGTGTTTGATCCCTGCAAAGAAAGGCTCTAGCTTACTAAATCTCTTCTTGGTCTACGTTCTGCACGAGAGATGCACACTTCGACGCGTTGTAGTTGTTGTACTCTGACTTTTTGTAACACGGCGAGCCAATTGGTACGATCTTCTCAAGCGCACCACCAAGCAGAAGATCGAAGGCATCCCATGCCGTCTCGTTTGGATACAGCAGATCACCTGGCATCGTCTTGCATCGGAGCGACTCGCGAACACGTCGAGCTCGTGCGCTCATGCTGGATTTCGCATTGTCTCCGAAGACAAAAAGCGCCGCATACTCAGCGAGGTCGGGATTGGCGTGGAGCTCTGTAACGACGTTGTTGGTGAGTTGGATAGCTTCATTGTCGAAGAGTGGCACATTGGCAGACGTCGAATCGGCAGCGACGGTCTCTGCAGCCGGGTCTATGGAAGCTTTGAACGAGGGTGTAACAGCCGTCGCGATGGTGGCATAGGCCCAGGACAGAACAAACGATCTGGTCCGCATCTTGAGATTTGACAGATGCAGTGTGGCGTTGTTAAATGCGAGTAGAGCCTCAAGAATATGTACAACGTCAGGCAGCCACTTTGTTTAAATGTATAGTTATACTACATTACCGTAGTCCCGAATTTGCAATTTAGCCCTTCTCACCTCGTAGACTAGGTCTACATATGGCAGGCACAAAAGTAGGAACTGCCCATGAAAGGTCCAGCGGGTCAGGGTAATATCAGCCAGAACGCAAGACAGGGCAGAAGCCGACCCAAGTAATGCAGGCCAAGACAAATCATATACTGTCCACACGCGCGAAGGATGCATACGCGTTGGAACTGCATTTGCCTCACCCGTGGATAGAATTGCTGCACTCGACTGCCTGGGCTCTTGCTCCGGTTATTCAGTAATACGAGATATTGACACTCATTTTGCTGGTGTTGAACATTGAAGCTATTAACATCTTTCCCTACACATGAAGCATTACAAAACAAGCTACACCAATGACCCACAAAACGTGCGGCCCGGCAAGCGCCCGCGGAGCGTGTTCGAGAGCAAAATCGGCCATGACCTAGCCCGCCTAGCGAATGGTTGCATATGCCCTTGTAGCTCGGCACCGGAAGAATTCCTCTATCAGGTACGATGTGCGGCTCTCACTACACACTTTTGTTGATATTGCGAAATCATCGCAATCGGTACCACAGCCATGGGAGTTCTGCGTGATTGCTGTCTCTTCCTTCCATCGTCTTTCATGCTGTGATAAACAAGTCATCTAGTGACACACCTTTCGATGCATATGGCAATAGCTCCAACATCAGTTGTATAAGACGCAATGAAAGTGATAAAATGTCAGTTGGATAAGAAACTTTGCCTCCAAACTAATCTGCACTGTCCGGAGCTTTCATTCGACCCTTGCCCTTCCCTTCATGATGTGCAACCTCCAGCAAACTCTGCTTTTTAACGTACGCCAATACAATTTCTTCTTCAATTCTCTCCTCTGCCGTCTTTTCCTGTGGCTGCTGGGCTTCGAACTCACTTCGCGTGGTGCCTGCAAGATGGCCTGGATCTTGACTCCGGTCCGTGACGAGCTTCAATTGCCTCTCCAAATCTGCTCTTTGCTTCGCGTGTCGCTGGGCTTCTTGCTCGCTGGCAGCTATTGCCTGCCGTAGACGTTCCTCCTCTTCCGTGACCTGGTTTGTAGTTCGGTGTTGGCGCTGTTGGGCTTCGATTACACTTGCTTGCATTGATCGCTCGTTTTCATCATGCTCTTTCGGACCACCATGTAGCTTGTTTTGAGCCGGCTTTGAGCTAGATGCCTCCTTTCCATGCGCGTTCAGCGATAGATCTGGAGTGGACTCAGGCATGGCACCGCCATCATCTACAAGCGACGGCTCTGTACTATGAGTGGACAGAGTCGTAGCCGGAGCAGATGTCGTGGTATCTATGCTAGCTTCTGTGGTCCCCTTCTTCGTCTTTTGGTGAGCTTCTAAGATGTCGCGCAACACCTCTTCTGGATAGTCTTTCTTCTTCAGATGCCTCTGTATCAGGTTCCAACGATCGATGACATCCTCCTTCTCTGCATCAGCGCTTTGCAACCAATCCTCGTACCCTTGCGCGGTTCTAGAGGCAACAATGTAGCCGTGCACATCGCTGCTAAACATGCTCTCGACTTGTTTATATGCACCTTTCATGAAGTACGCCGGGATGCTGAACAACGCCGCGCCAGGCTTAGCCACAATGCCTCCGAGCCCTTTCCCAACGCCCTTGAAGAAACCGCTCGCACCGTCTTTCTTGGCCCCGTTCCACGGCTGAGTGGCGATGCCGGTTATACCGTCGTACATGCCGTAGCCGAACTCTTTCCCTATCGCCTGGAAGCCCGACTTCATGTCTTTGACTTGCGGTTGCGGCCGTACTGTGTCATCGCCCCAAAGTTTAGGGGTGTTGTGGAAACCCTTAGCAATGCCCATCGACAAGTCTAGGGGCGAGTCGATGGCTGCTTTTGCGAAGCGGCCGAAGCCTTTACTGGCGTGAGCACTAGTACCGTGCATCATGTCTCTGTTCTTGCTGGGACCTAGATCTGTGGAAGTGCGAGACACACTTGTCGAGGAATCCCTTCGCTTCGGTCCTTGCGATGTGATATGCGCTACGTTTGGAGTCAGGTTCGAGGCGGATGACGAAAGACTCGATTGATCAGGTGCTGTCTGACCGTTGATTTGATGCTGTTCGTTCAAGCTTGTTTGATTGTGAGTTGGTGACTTTGTCCGAGCTGCCGCTTCCTGCCGTGAAGTTGAGGCAAGTTTATCTTCCACTGTCGATGATTTGGTGCTTTGAGACTGTGCTCGGTTCTTGTTAAAAGGCGTACGCGCAGCTCTATACGTTTCCGCTGGTATCTCCGCCAAACCCCCTACCATCTCACCTACCGCACCAAAATATGCTGCCGCAAACCCTGAGACCGGATCCCAAGGGCCCTCGTCTGCCTCGTACTCCTGCGCTCTGAACAGCTTCAAGTCACCAAAGTCCAGGACTTTAGCATTCGCCAAGGTGCATGCAGCAAACGAGCTTAGCCTGACTTGAGTGCGCCTCAAACGCCACACGGCCACTCGCGATGGCACGAGAAGACATCGAAGCCGATCTGGTTCGAGGTTTTGGTGGAATGACTGGGCACCCTTGTGAGTTCCTTGTTCAGTGGCAATCTTGCTTGCAAGCTCTTTCGCTCGCCTGAGGCTTTCCGGTTTCAGGCAAAAGTTGATAGCATTTGCCAGACTCTCTGCCGTGAGCTTTTTGTGGTGGATTGGTTCTGGTCCAGCGCCTGCACGCGCTATCATGGCGCCCCAGAAAGGCTGATCACCAAAGAATGGCACAATCAAAGTTGGGCGACCCGCAGTTATGCCTTCGATCATGCAAGCAATGTCAGTGTATGTCGCGATCTCAGGCTTCCTATAGGACACTCACCGGCTGCTGTTGTCCCTGCGCCACCATGATGCACAACGCAGGAGACACGTTTGAAAAGCCAGTCATGCGGGACGTTTCCTAGCATGAAAACACCATCTGGGATGTGAAGCCCTTTGTCACCAGCGCCCATGCCTCCCCAGCCTTTAGACAGCAGAACACGCTGGCCAGTCATCTTCACGGCCTCAAAGATCAGCTGCGTCATCGCGTCCGGATCATCAAGAACAATGCTGCCGAATCCAATATATACTGGAGGTGGGCCAGCGTCTAAAAAGATCTGGAGCTCATTCGAAGGGGTATAGTCAGAAGCAAGGTCCAGGAAGTAGAAGCCCGAGATGCTGATGTGGGCGCCCCAATCTTTCGGTTTCGGTATCAGGGATGGCGACCAGCAATACGTGTGAGGTATCTTGAGGCGATGAAGCATTCTGACAATGGTCAGTAGTGACTCCATGTGTTTCTTGAGTGCGACAAGAGGGAAACGTCTCTTACCCTGGAGCCCACATCCGACTCACTGGCTCCAAGTCGAGGCATTTCTTTCGGAATCGATTAATGATGTCACCCAAGCCCTGCAACGCGAGGATTTCGATCATAGCATAGCTCATGTAGTTGGTAAGTTGCGGGTCGGCGTTGGACGACTGAATATTGGTAAGTGGATGAGGAAAAGCCTGCGTGGGAGAGTAGGGCATCGTAAACATGATGTGCAGTGGGATACCGAGCTTCTCCGCACAGTGAATATGCGCAAAACTTGGTGGATTCGCAATGATGCAGTCAGCAACAAAGGGCTTTGGTTCGGCGGATCTGAATGAGTCGTTGTCATTTATCCCATCACCTGCTTGGTAACATGACCTCCAGCACCCTTGGATGTACTCAGCAACGTCTTTCCTTCGCTGGCGTACATCTCCGCTCATAATGCTGCGGAAGCCAGGCATTAATCCAGGATTCTTAACCATGAAAGCCATCAGCTGGGAGGGGTCACCACCAATGCTGAAAAACTCTAGGCCATTCTCTTGCACAAACCCCTTGAAGTTAGGGTGCGTTGCCAACCGTACACGATGACCATACGTCTCTCTAAGCACTTTTCCTAAGGCAACGAAGGGTTGCACGTCCCCGCGTGAGCCTACAACTTGGACGACAACGTTCAAGGACGGGGGCGGAGAGAGTCTCTCGTCACCTCCTAGGGCGGGTGGAATGTACGGTGGTGGAAGCGGCCGAGCATCTCCGGCATCTTGGACGTAATTGCGTAAAACAGGGTTGAAGACCTGGGACAAACGTTGATTAAGCTGGTTGATGCGAATATCGACGCGGCCATCGTAGCCAACAAAGGCACTGGTGCCCAGGCCACCCTTCTCGTTCCGAATTTCTCCATATGTATCCCCATAAGCAGGAGGGGGTAGCTCAGCTTCGTCGGCAATGGGAGTGAGAAGATCGGCCTCCTGCAGTGAAAGTTCGCGGGTCGTACGGCTGACTAAATTCGGTTGGGCGGTCTCGGAGGGGGCAACTTGATGCTGTAAAGATTGGTGCACGGCAGTAATGGGCTGCTGAGCACCATTCTGTTCTGTTGATGATGGCGAGTGGGTTGTCATGATGGTATTTTGGTAGAGCGCTTCCAGCAACGCAAGATTGGGCAAGAACTATGGCCACGACGACCCGTAACCAAAGATTTGCCGAGTTCAGTGAGTTTCTCCAGAGCCGTATAAATGCATGAGTGGTTTGCGTCGCGAATGTAAGGCTGCGATTGAGGATGGGTTCACTTTAAGATTTCCAAGGTTGTCCCAATGTTAGCGAATCCCGTCGGATGTGGGTCCGCTAGGTAAGGCCCACCGAGCTAAGTGTAGCTAGGCTTGCGAGCTGTGCCATATTTGTTGTCCACTTTCCAAACAATGGCTTCCTTCGAGAACTCGACATCACAAACTCTGACTGGATGTAGGTTCAGTACCGAGTGTTACGAGGGCATGCTTGAAACCTGGAAGACACTCCTACGTTGTCGCGATCTCGGATACTCGTCTTAGTCGAGCTTGCCTATAATGACGATGCTTACGCAACGCAGACGCATTGCTATCCGAAAGGTAGACATCTCTGTCATTCAACGACATAGGCCAGTACCTAAGTGCGATTGTACGCCAAAGCAAACAAGTGTTTCAACTGCATGACCGGCCTCCCATCCGGCAGGCTAGTCTCCTGGTACCTCTCCAACGTCATCTCTTTCATGCGCTCCCTCTTCCCATCAGGCAAATAATTACCATACGCATTGCCAGAGCTATCGTTCAACCAATTCCACATCGTCTCCCCATCAGCGAGCGCGTATGTGGCATACCACTGGCTGAGCTGAACGTTTCTCCACCCAGCACCAACCAGATCGCGCCGCAGCTCACCTGGATTCGGATGCCAGCAGAGCTTGCCACACTCCTCGCCCATCTCGGTGAGAACCTCGATTCGAATGTCCATCTGGGACGGCACGAAGTCACCGTCCTGAGTCGCGATGCCGATGCATGCGCCTGGCTTTGCGATGTTGGCGGCTTGCGCGAGAAAGCGTGGCTGGTCTGCGAACCAATGGTATGAGGCGTTGCAGTGAATGGCGTCAAAAGACTGGCTCTTGAAAATGGACAGATCGTGTGCGTCGCAGGTGTGGAGTTCGACGTACGGCTTAAGGTTGGCGTGCTTTTCCTCCAAAGTCTTTCGGGCTTCTTCGATGCTGTAATTGTCCAGATCGAATCCGACGACTTTGCCAGATGATCCGACGATACTTGCGATAGCGAAGACGTCGTTGCCGGGACCACAGGCTGCGACGAGTACGTGTTGCCCCTCCTTGATTTCCATTTTGTCGCTGAGACTGTTTCCCATTGCGTGTTGAGGCGCGTTGGTGCGACTGTAGCGGATCGCTGATGAATCAGTGGCTGCCATGTTCCATTTATCTGTATTTCCGTTCGTCATGTCAGTCGACATCGTGCGGCAGGAACGCGCAGATGGTCAGTGTCAAGGAGGACTCTTCGATTGAAGATGTGCCAACAAGCGACAAATCTTGAGTTGCTTATATTCATACTGATACATGCCTGCTATAGTAAGCACTTGCCCAAATTGTGCCGTAGGCAATCACCCAAGCAAGAGAATAAGCACTTGTCTTAGCGCTGCCATACAGTACCACAAGAACATGACTTTCAAGCGGCCTAACACCGTGATCGACAACGCTTATCCAGACATTCAAGAGGAAAGGTTCAACTTCAGCGCCACTACCAGCAGAGAGTCTTACATATCAAGAGTGTAAAAATACCCGACTGCAACTGCCACTAGATCAATCCTCCTCTTGTCCCGCAGCAGCGTCCGCCTTCCTCTTAAACGTCCCGCTCAAATCAAACACCGGCAACGGGCAAGGAATACCCACTGCCTCGCAAGCCGTCAGTATCGCAAGGTACCACCCACTCACGAGTCCCAAAAATCCGAATCCACCTCCAATTTTCAACAGCGTCTCGACATGCTCGATGTCTCCGGACGGTGCAGCAAAGTCCGCGGCCGCGATGAACGCGAAGAGCATCACGAGGCCGAAAAACGTGAACGTGAAGAAGAGGTTGACGCGTAGTGTGCCGATGAGGAAGACGAAGCTCGTGATGCACCTACGTGGCTGTGAGTGTAATGCGTACAAGCTGAGAGGAAACGAACATACATTGTAACGTTGTGGAAGCCCTGCGACGAATTATACGCCGCGCCTTCTGCGCCTCCGAGCTGCCCGAATGGTTCCGTGGTCATGTGTATTGGATCTTGCGTGTACGCGAGGCTGCCCCAGTGGCTTCCGTAGATAAGGAAGACGGCCATGGGGAATGCTGAAGATTGTGTCAGTGCTCGATTCGGGCTTCAGCGTTAAAGCACAACATACTATTCCCGAGAATGAATTCTGCAACACCAGCGACGTTCATCGCAATGCACCCGAAGAAATAGTAATCTCCACTCAATCCCACCAAACTCTGCGGCGGCACGGCTCCAGCAAAGCCGCACAGGGTCAGTATCGTGGACGTGTATGGTATCAGGAAACCGATCAAACCCAGCAAAGTTGGATTCGCTGCTCAGATTAGCAGTGTTCACCATCACTGTTACATGATGGGTGAGACGAACCAAAGCGCTTCGCCAAATCACCCCGTCTAGGCGCCGACGGCTGGAAGAACAATCTCTCGTACTGCTCTGGACTCAGCGCGACGGTGACTTGTCGACTGAGCGATGCGCCCAGAGGAGCGACGTTTGTGCCGTTGTGTTCGGACATTTCGTGGTCGGTTTTTTCGATGGTGGAGTCGGACATTGGTGGCGAAGAAGGAGAGCTGCTTCGTCTGTCTGGACGGAAGAGACTTTTTGGAGGAATGAGAATTGCTTTCAATGAAGTTTCTTGGATGTTGGATAAGGCAAGGCAAGGAAACACTTCAATAACATCAACCTAGGAGCTGGGCTTAGCACACTTTCACCCGTTTAGCATCGTCATACATCTTTAAACCGAGGCAGCATACCGCTCCTGATGCCATCCCCAGCTCCTCCGCATTATATCTCCACAATTGTTGCACCGTGTGTGGAGAAGACGGGCTGTTGGGTCGATCTTGAGCACCCATGCGTCATGCTGATTGGTGGAAACCGACTGACGGCTGTCAGTCCCCTGTCACAAACCGACAAGCATTTCGAAGCTCAACGCCCTCCGCGGCGTGGCAAGCCACACAATGATGTCGAAGGCTTCGCTTGCGGCATGACATATGCCGCTCCCACCGAAATTGTGGGATGGTCGACTCGAGTCGGACGATTCAAGTCGCAAAGCTTCTACGACAATCATTATTGTAATTTAGTGTAATCAGATAAGCTACCTGGTTTGACTCCTGCTTACAAATACACCAGATACAAGTCTAATTGATTCAAATTTCTCAATTTCCAAGCGTCTTACACTCTATACCCCGTCATCGTCCCATTCCCCCCCTTCGGCTGCGGCCACACATCCAGCACCACTTCCTCGCCCCCAATAACCAACTCGACTTCCACCTTGGTCGGCTCATCTAGCATAAGCGTATAACACCCCGGATACACCACCAAATCGCCCCTTTCATTTCGTCTCGCCAACTCCCCAATCTCCACGCTCAGACTTGCTTGCACCGTCTGTCCGCCTGTGATACCGCGCATGCGCTTGTAACTAATGAGCGTCTTGATCGGATACGGCGCGGGCCCAACGTCCCCCTTGACAAATGCGAGCGCGACGTAATCGGAGGTCGTGTTTCCGGTGTTAGTTACGGTGATGGGTAGGGGCGGTGCAGGACATAAGTCGCGGTACTCCTTCGTGCAGTTTGCCAATATATCTGCGGTATCGAAGCTCAGTGCTTCATCGAACTTGACATCAAACGTCGTGTAATGCATGCCAAACCCAAACTTCTGCACCGCGCCCTGGAACCACCTATACGTGCGTCCGGGACTACTCGCATGCGGACGCAGATTCATATCCAACATACTCAGGTTTGTGTAAGAGGCTGGGTACTGCGTAATAGGCAGACGGCCTGCGACAGCCGTGTGCCCGGATATGACGTTCATGACTGCGCTGCCGCCGTCTTGGCCGGGCCAGTTAGTCCACAGGAGAGAATGCACGCCTGGGAGGCTGAGCATGGGCGTGTTATCCAGCATGTCACCGAGTGCGACGACGACGAGCGGCTTGCCCAGCTGCGAGAGCTTGGTCACGAGATCGACTTGTGCGGTGGGCCAGGAGATGTATCCGCGGTCTACAGTCTCGGCTGCGAGTGATGTGTCCAGGCCGCCGAAGTAGATGATGTGATCTGCTCCTTCGGCGGCGGCGAGAGCAGCGGTCGTCCAATTGTCGCGCGCAGTGGAGGTCTGGAGTATGGGTCCTTTGGCGAGGGTCGTGTCGAGGCCGAGTTGTTGGCCCGCGTAGAAGGGGGTGTGGTAGTAGGGCGCGGGGCCGCTGTAGATGCCGGAGAGCTTGGTGGTGTCGTTGGCCCAGAAGCCGATCATTGCGACTTTGGTGCCGTTTGTGAGGGGGAGGGGGAGCGTGCTGTTGTTGTTCTTGAGCATGACGATGCCTTCGGATGCGACTTTGAGGGAGAGACGCTGGGCTTCGGGCGTGTTGATGTCTTTGACACCGAGATTTGCGTAGGTGGCGGAGTCGCCGTCGAAGTAGCCTGCGTGGATGAGGCCTTCGTACTGGCGCGTGAGAGCGCGGTCGATCGTGGGCACGTCCAGGAAGCTCTGGTTGTATGCTCCAGGGATATCTGAAGATCCTTCATATTCACACGACAGATCCATTCCGTTCTTGAATGCCAGTCCGGTTCCCTCAGCAAGCGTGTCGACGTAGTTATGGTTCTCAGAGATGTCCGCTACCGCTTCACAGTCACTAACGATGTAGTTGTTGCTGTCGGTCCAATTCCAATGGCCGCGCAGAATATCGCCAAGAACATACGTGTCAGCGCAAGTAGGAATACCATTGACGGCGTTGTACGAGCACATGAACGATCCGACCTTGGAGTCGCGAGCACACTGCTGGAACGGAGGCATATAGTACTCGGCCAAATCTTGCATGGTGATCTGAGCAGAGAAATTATGGCGGTCAACACCTCCCCACGCCTCCATGTCGTAGCCCACGTAGTGCTTGCATGTAGCGATGATCTTCCTCTGCGCCTTGTCGCCCTCGAGCCCAGCAAGAAGATACTTAGTGTATCCCTTGACGCGTAAGATATCCTCGCCTGGCGTTTCTGAGCCACGGCCCCATCGCGGGTCGCGGAAGGGGTTGATATCGGGCGTCCAGTAGTCGAGTGGTGCTACACCACCGTTACCGAAAGCGCGCGACTCGTCACCGATCACGACGGCGATGTCGTAGATCAGGTCATCGTCGAACGCAGCGGCCATGAGCAACGGCATGGGAAACGATGTCGCCGTCTTGTAGTCTCCAGTGAAGTTGATACCAGGAGCACCGGCGACGCCATGAAGTGCCTCGCCCCACCAGTTGTATTTTGGAAGACCAATACGTGGTGCGCCTTTCGATTTACTGTACCTGTCAGCATGTCATCCATTGAGGCGGAAAGGTTCAACTCACCTAACGAGGTTGTCAAGCTTCTCCTGAACAGTCAACGCCGAGATCAGTCCTTCAGCTCTTTCCCTAGGCGACGCAGTCAAGTCGCAAATCTTGTTATCTTTCAACGGCCCATTTACACAGTCCGGCCCAATTGCCTGTGCCGTTGAAGCCAAGCAAGCAGCGAACAGCGCCGACGATGTGGAAAAATGCATTTTGCCTTGCAACCTTCAGACTTTGCTCGACAGAAGTAGCTCGTTCCTCGCACAGCAGACGCCGAAGCTATTATAAACACTTAAATCACATCGAGAATGCTATGTACCTGCATGTCCAATTAGCCGGAAGACCATCAGCAATCAACCCAAGCCCAGAAGTCACGAATATCATTGATGAGATTTTGTCCTACCTACCCCGCCGATCCAAGCCGATCGACATAGCCGCAGAGTAACATCTAACGTCGGGACCGTTGGCGAAGTCTTATTAGCCGAGCCGTTGACAAGACTCGATTGTAGTATCATACATCTGGGTTTCATTTGGTTTTGACAGTTCTTGTTCACTCTAGTACTTCGAAAAGCACATGACTTTGAGCATTGGACTCCAGATGTGTAAGCTACAATGTGAAGCGGTTTCCAGAAGCTTGCAGTACGCCCCGCATCCACCACGTCGATCACCGCCAAGACGCTCTACCCAACAATCAGCCACCGGAAGCTTAGTCTTCGAACGAACATTTCCTCGTAAAGACGGGTAAATTAGCCAAACGATGACGATCAACCGTCATCAGAAAAGCGTTCCGAGGATAAAAACATGGCGGAAAGATTGCTGTTTGTGGATGCTTCGTGTTGACGCAATGAATTGTTGTCTTGGTTTCACCTTGGGAAGTACTTATCCATATGATGAGCGGCCATAGCAGCCCAAGGTGCTGAGGAAAAAGTGCACTGGAGTTAGGAGCCCTTGGCAGTCTATTGTGTTCGGGTTCTCCGCGTTATTGATTGATCCATTGTTTTGCATCTGCTCGTTATGGATTTGCTAGGCCCAAACACGCATCAACCGCTAGACCAACCCTGCATGTACTATTAGTGGTCTTTTCACGTATGAGATGAGATCTGTAGACGTACCTTCCCTGCTTCTCCCTCACCACATCATCAATGACATCGCGGTCCAACTGCGGAAACATGCCCTGCAGCGTCTCAACCACAACTTTATGCTCCTGTGCTTGAATGCGTCTTGCTTGTTCGGCCTCGGCGGAGGCTTGGCGGGCTTCTTGGTCGGCGGCTGAAAGCTGCTGTTGCTGTTCGTGAGATCGTTGGGGCTTTTCGCTTTGTGCTTGTGCGGCCTGGCCCGGGAACTCTGCTGATGGTCGTGGAGGCGGTGCTGGCTTGGGTGTGTGTGATGTGCTTGTTGGTGCAGAGTGAGAGGTATCGGTGTCGGAAAAGATGCGGCCAATTGTACTCAATGGTCTTTGGATGGTGCGTAATAGACCTGCTACAGCTGCGTTTTCTTCTTCTCGGGGGTCTGTCTCGGCTTTCCTGTCTTTCACGCTCGTTGATCTTCGAGGTGTTGCTTGTTCCGCTTCCATCGAATTGCGTGTTGTGACTTCTGGGCGTAAAGGCGTGCCTTTCTCCGAAAGATGGTGGTAGTGTGGCGATGGCATTCGCCGGTGGCCTGATGTGGATGGATGCAAATGTGTGGAGGGCTTGGATGCTTCGGCTTCGGCTTCAGCGTGGCGTTCTGCGATGGCGGACACGGCTGCTTCGACGTTCTTGTCGAAGTCTTCGTCGGTGACTGTGAGGGAGGTTTTGTCGAGGCCTTCGATGAATTGGACGGCGCCCATGAGTGAGGAAATGTAGTAGCCTGCTTCTCCGCCAAGTTTGTCCTGGTTGCGGAAGCGCAGGATGTACTGCACGTTTGAGACGAGGTGGTCCGGGTTTGCTTGGAGCACGGTGTAGATGAGGAGTGGCACAAAGGCATCTGCTGACTGGTCTGACTTGGACGTCCGCAAGAAGCCAAAGATGACCTTGCAGCAATTCAGGACGCAGATGATCTTGTCGCGCGGCGCGCGGTAGCTCTTGATTTTGAGCAGTTCTTGTTGCGCCAGACTAAGAAACTTCCGTCCTTTCTCGCCGACTGGCTTGATATCGAGATGCTCCTCGCTGACCCACTTGTAGATGCGTACTTTTTGCGCCAGCACTTCATCTCGCTCCACGTCTTCCTGATGTTGACCTTTCCGACCTGGCGCTAGTGGCTCCTGCCTTCGCCGGCCTTTTCTCGGTGATGAGGGCTCTGGTGGCGGTATCGCAGGTGAAAAGGTCTGGCCGTACAGTCGGTTCATGACCAGCTTCTCCATACCTTCTCTTGCGTTGTCGAACTCAGCATCAGAGACGGTCCGCCATACCTCGCACTGTGCCATCTTCTTGCTGATGAACTCGAGAAAGTCGCCGATGATCTTGACCTGCTCATGGACCATCCACTGCTTCTTGCCAAACTCGAGTAGGAAGGAACGTAGAAACTTGGCAACTGGGTCTGCGGTCCGATGTCGTAATTGCTCAAGAAAGCGGTGGAAGTCGAAGGGCAGGTCCGGCTCGGGCTCCGGGGCAGGCTGGGTAGGCTTGTACTTGGGTGCATGCGCACTCGGCGATGTAGGCTCTGTGAAGGATGCATTCGTGCCGACGCGGTAGAGTGAAGATGTTCGTGGGGGTGGCGATTGTACCGATGGTGATGAAGGGGTGTCATCGTTGGGCGTGGGCAGTGGCTTGTCTACTGGTACGAGGCTTGACCGTCGTGGCGGGAAGCTTGTCGTGGGCGACTCTAATAGGGGGTTTGCGAGCTCCAAGCGCGGGGACATGATCTCGTCTGCGCCTGGCCCGCCGCCCTCGTGCTCGAACTGGCCCATGATGCTTTGGATCTCCGACTGCGAGTCGTCCACCGCATCTTCCTGCCCATCGCTCTTGCCCGCATAGTCTGCCGCCGCTGCATCTTCAGAGGTGCGTCCGCTTGACTTCCCTTGCGATACGGGCGATGTCGTGCGACTGGGCACATTGCTGGTGCCGAGGTACTTGTCGTCCTTGGGTGGCGGTGGAGGCGGTGAGGGGAAACGTATGGCGGCTTTTCCTGCGGCTTTCGACGAGGGCGCAGGCGGTGGTGTGGAGGAGACGTCGATCAGGTCTGTCTGCGCTGCAGCATCGCCCGCTTCCTCCTCTACAGCTGGCTTCGGCGCCTCGACTAGTGCTTCAACTGCTTCCTTTGCGCCATTCACTTCTAACGGTGCATTTGAAGCCACATCGACCTCTGTGCCATTGGTGTCCGCCTTCGCGCTTCTTATAGTTTTGTCCTCCACCTCAGACTCTACACGCTGGGCAACCTCGGTCGCCCAGGAAACATCTGGCGCTGCCTTTCCCACTTCGATGCCTTCATTCGGTCGTATCTGCAGCCCCTTTGAAATCCACTCCTCCTGGTCTATCACATCGCCCTCCTTCGCCGTATTCGGAGCTTCATCGAGTTGCGGGGAGGCGTTCGGGGGAGACATGCAGGCTGCGGGTACGCGGTGACGTCGTGTGACAGTAGAAAGGGTCAGTATTCAGTCGACGTCCATGGAGGTATGTGAAGGAGCTTCAGTAAGCTCATATAAGGTGTTCGGCACTCACGCAGGCATTCGTCAACTATCTGCTGCGCCTGCTGGAGGTCCCATGGTTCACGCCCGCCGCTGCGTCTGGACCAACGAATCCCCGCGGCAAGCGCAAGCCACATCTGTCGCGCTAGTGCAACGAGCCTGAAACCTGCGCCTCAACACCAACAACCCATCACCACCTCCATCGCGTTCAATGTGCGGCATCTTCTGCTCTATCGCCCGGAATGGCTTCGTCCATCCGGACGCGTCAACTAAGCAGCTGCTGCATAGCCGTGGGCCCGACAGTAGCGGTCAGCACCTTGTGACAATAGACACGAAAGACGCGTCGAAAGTTCATGCCACCTTCCACTCAACTGTACTGTCATTGCGAGGTCAGTCTATCGTCGAACAACCGCTTCGAGATGGATCGACACAATCAGTCTTATGCTGGAACGGCGAGGCATGGAGTATTGGTGACGAGACCGTAACTGGCAACGATTCTGAGCTGGTGTTCGCAAGACTCATAGCAGCATCCTCTGCTCCATCTTCAGAGTTGTCACCGAGGGCAGTCATTACCCTTCTTGCAAGTATCAGAGGTCCATATGCCTTTGTCTTCTACGACGCACCTCACAAGTTGCTCTACTATGGAAGAGACTGCCTTGGTAGGCGCTCACTCCTGCGCAAATTTACACCAGATGGTACCATTGTACTGTCAAGTGTATGCGATAACGCAAGTGGTGAGTCTTGGGCTGAAGTCGAAGCCGATGGCATATATGTCCTGGACCTCGGCCACACACCCTCAGACGAGTCTTTGCTTTCTCCTCAGCACATACCACATCTTGGGGCCGAAGCGGAAGACTGTAGTACTCAACTCTCCTTCGTAGGTAAGTCGCCTCCCCACAGTGTTGCGCTGACAAAACCAGACCTTACCATTCCCGGCCTTGAATCGCAACATCGACAGCGGCGCGTCATCACCAGAGGCTGAAGTCTTGACCCACTTGAGACAATCGCTGCAAAGGTCGTTGGAGCTGCGAACACGGCACGTTCGCGACTCGGTCTATCATGCGGCAGATGAGTCAAACGCTCGCAAACCCCGGATAGCCATCTTGTTCTCCGGAGGGCTTGACTGCACCATTCTTGCACGCATGTGTCATGACCTCATACCGTCCAGCGAAACGATCGATCTGCTGAACGTCGCTTTCGAAAATCCGCGGATCCATGGAAAGCTCGAAGCTGGCACTACACCCTACGAGCTATGTCCGGACCGCATCACTGGGAGGGCGTCGTACGCCGAGCTCCTCGAGGTGTGTCCCGGGCGCCAGTGGCATCTTGTAGAAGTCGATGTGCCCTACACAGAGACCGTCGCTCATCGTGAGAGTGTCATGAGCCTGATGCACCCCCATAAAACCGAGATGGACCTGTCCATATCTTACGCGCTTTACTTCGCGTCAAGAGGGAATGGAACGCTGCATCAACCTCATATCGATCGAACTGCGTCAGCTTATACAACGCCAGCACGCGCACTACTCTCGGGTCTCGGCGCCGACGAGCTCTTCGGAGGCTACCAGCGCCATGCTACTGCCTTCTCCCGACTCGGCTATGAGGGATTGCTGGACGAGCTTCAACTAGACTTCAGCCGGCTAGGGAAGCGCAATCTTGGCCGAGACGACCGTGTCATCAGCAATTCTGGCCGAGAGGTGCGTTTTCCTTACCTAGATGAGGATTTCATCACGCTGGCACTCAGCCTACCAGTCACCGTCAAATGCGACTTCGGCAGTCCGCAAGACGGGAGCTCAGACAACCCAGCGACGTTTCTCGAACCCGGCAAGCGAGCCCTGAGACTTCTAGCAGGGTATCTCGGCATGCAGAAAGTCGCATCGGAGAAGAAACGTGCCATCCAATTCGGTGCTCGGACTGCGAAGATGGAAACGGGCAAAACCAAGGGCACGCATGTGTTGACATAGATGGTAAGTGATCTGTCGCAGTTTCTTTTTCCCGGCGGTGATTATTGAGCTACCAAATGGTGGAGACACCAGTGCAATCCTCAGATCGGAAACGATCGCTACACGCACTTGGTGTTGCTGAAAACCTTTATTAAAAGGCAAGTCTGAGCCTCAGACGTAACTTGCTATCACATCTGAGAAAATAAGCAGCAGTTCGCTGACAACATACAACAGATACTCTAGCACAAATTAAATTCGTAAACCAAACGCCAACTATATCAAGCCAAAGCTTATCATGCTCTAAAATACACCGCTACAAGGCAAGCAATAGTAACAAACAAAAGCACCACGCTCAACCCAGCCGCATCGCTCTTGTTACCGGGGTGTGCCGCAGGAATTCCGCCGCCACCTCGTGCTCCAACTCCCTTGTTTCCCTCGAGATTGACATCTTCAACCTTTACCTCCTCATCCATAGTGTCGTCGTCGTGCTCAGGCGTCATTTCCTCGTTGCACACCCTTTCTTTCTGATGTCTCTTCTCCACGGCTCCGGCTTGGGGCCAACACTTTGGTCCCGCGGATGATCGGGTGCAGACTTCGTCTGTTGGACAACACAAGTCGCCGCAACAACTGCGCTTTTCGAAATTTGCGCTTACGCTGCGCACGATCAGCGCTAGTATCTTGAACGCGTGCGGAGCTTGGAGTCTTCCGGTTCCACTCGTAGGTTGCACGATCCCCGAAGTCGTCGCATTCCCATTCCCACTAAGCGTCGCATTCGCCACCACTGTCCCTGTCCCTGTCCCTGTCCCTGTCCCCGTAGTCGACGTAGACGTTACAGTAACTCTGATCCTACTATCAAACCCATCCGTAACACCCACCGGCGCGCACGCATAGACCATCTCATGCCTGCCGTCCTCGCCCTTCGCGCACTGCTCGTCGTTGGCGCACACGTTGCGTTTGTCGGGGCAGCAGAAGTGGCTGGCGGTGTTGAAGCAGATGTGTGGGCCGCAGCGGTTGAGTCCGGGGGTGCAGTAGGGGTGTGAGGATGTGGATGTAGGGGCGGGGGTGGTTGATGGTGAAGATGTGAGGGGTGAGGTGGTTGTGGGGCTTGGGGGTGTGGGGAATGCGAAGGTGTCGGAGCGGGGGTGGAGTGTTGCGGAGGTTAGGGGGAGGGAGAGGAGGATGAGGAAGAGACGTAGGGTGCAAGATAGCTTTCTTCCGACTACACATCGTCTCGGAGTGAGAGATACTGGTTTTCCAGGCGTGTATTGATCCGCAGCGACGAAGAAGCCGAGGAAGGCTAAATTATCGAGCAGGACTTCGAGGATCGGAGTCGAGAGGCGGTGCGCAGATGATTTTTTGGGTTTCTGGGCAAGGACAAGGTATGGTGTTGGCGCCGTGCTGCCTTCCAGAGCGGATGCACTTCCACTCACACTGCTCGTCTGTGTCTTTGGCGTTGTCGGAGAAGAAGGCGCAGAAGAGATTGCCGATATCCCCGTCTTTGGCGCATCTATCAGAGACGAACTCGTAGTTGAAAGAACGGACGACGAGGACGTAGATGTCGCCACCGAATGCCTATATCCCCCCAACGTCCCCGCCATACTCTCCCTCGCCTCACCCAACGTCTCACCATCAAACTCCACCAACACGCCATCCGCGCCTTTACATCCGTACCGCGCACCTTCTCTCGCGCACTTGAAGTCCATGCGGCACGGGTACGCATCCCCAGGCTCGTTGTGGCAGCATATCCATGATGCCCAGTCGAAGCAGCCGTGGGGGCCGCAGGGGCGCTCTAGGGAGAGGCAGGGTGTGGATGTGGGGTTGGAGTTGGAGGGATGGTTGAAAATGAGTTGTGATGCGGCGGCGAAGGGGTGGAGGGGGAGGAGGAAGGGGAGATAGATGAGGTTGGGTATTGCGAGGCGGTTTCCAGCGGCGCTGTTGGGGTGCCAGAGGACTACGGGCGGGTTGAGGTCATTGGCGGCGGATGCAGTGGGAACGGGCGAAGTTGTCGTTGGCAGGTTGTGTATCGTAGGAAGAGAGCCAGTCGAGCTCGTTATTGAAGGTCCGTCTTGCGCTGGAGCATGAGTGGGCGCAGGCCCACTCACGCCCTGAGATATCGCTATCGCTGGAGACGACGTCGATGTAGCTACGCTACTCTTCCTCGGGGTCGCCAACTCCTGACTAGCACTCGCTTTCGCAGCTTCCAACGTACTGGGATCGAATTCAATGATCACGCCGTCGTTTCTTCGACATCCGAGCCGTGGCTGGTCATGCAAGTCCTCGACATGACACTCCATGTCGTTGCGGCACGGGTACGTTCCGTTGCCACAGCAAAGCCATGAGTTGGGGTCGAAGCACCCGAAGGCGCCGCACGCGTGAGTATGCTCAGGGCATGTTGCTGGAGAGACGGCTTGTCGGACGAAGAGGGATTCGAGGATCTTGACGCGATTGTTGACTGGGGTGCCCAGGTGCGGAAGGGAATCTTGAGTCGATGGTATACTACTTTCGGAATTGTGGATGGGTGTGGTCGTGCTCAGCAGACTGGATGCCTGAGCATGTACAGCTCCTAGAAGGAGGAAGATCTTCGGCATCGCGAGACGCGGTGCTGCAGCGTCGCTGGGTTGTGGTAGCATTGTGCTGGACGGCGTGGCTGAGGCAATAATGATACTCGTTGCTATGGTCGTGCTTGTAGCTATGGTTAGAGTAGTAGAAGTAAGAACCGTGGTTGATGACGAGGTACTTGTAATCAAGATAATTGATGTGGATGTCGCTGTTATACAGGCAGTGCTCAATGTCACTGATGTCGATGTGGCTGTGCTGGTGGTAGTCACAGTAGATGTGACTTCTCGAAGTTCGTTGGCAGCGTGCGCTGGCGCGAGCGAGGACGAGGGGTTTTGCTTCAGAGGTTTTAGCAATGGAATAGCAAGTCCTGCTAGCTGAAACGCTTTCCTGCTGCTGCCTCTAGAACTTGTCCCAGTACTGCCTCCGCTTCCGCCACCCTTTGCAGTTCTTCCGTGAAGCGGAAGCTCATTCCTTGCCCTCAGAAGAGCGGGATTCCGAGGAGAATGGGAGGACGCAGTCATGAAACTTGTGGCAATGGTCGTACTTGTAGCTAAGGTTGAGGATGTAGACGTAAGTACTGTGGTGCTTGAGATAATGCTCGTGGCAATCAATGTAGATGTGGACAGTGCAATCGCGGTAGCGGTATTTGTGGTGACAGATGTAGAAGTAACAATGATGGCTGCGGTGACGGTAAATGTGACATCTCGAATCATCTCCTATTGGTATTGAGCCTGCTGCTGGGCTTGAGCAAGTGCCAGTTGCTGAGCTTGAGCGTCTGCGAGTTACTTAGCATCGAGTTCTGCTTGTTGCTTCGCTTGATCTGCTTGTGCCTTCGCTTTCTGTGCTGCTTTGTCGTCTGGAATTGCACCAGGAAGGATCGTGTTCACAAGCCCTTTTCCAATATTGCCAATAGTATCGAAAAAATTTCGTTTGCTCGGCCTAGAGAGTGGACGATCTTTCGAGATACTATTGCGGCCATGATTCTCTGGTGACGAAAGAGACATGATACTCGTGGCGATAGCCGTGCTCGTAGCTAGAATCGAGCTTGTGGACGTAATAATAGTCGTTCCAGAAATGATACTGGTGGCAACGATGGTTGACGTAGAAAGAGCCGTTGTGCTGGCGGTGCTTTGGACGTAGAAGTGAGTATGCTCGAAGTGGTGACACCGACCGTCACCGTTACCTCCCGGGCAGGTTGCTCAAGTGGAGCTACCTATTGTGCCTGCTGTAGAGCCTGAAGTTGAGCTAGCTGCGCCGCCAGCTGTTGATTTTGCTGTTGATTTTGCTGTTGATTTTGCTGTTGATTTTGCCGTTGATTTTGCTTCTGATTCTGCTGCTGGGGTTGCGCTTGGTTATTGTTGCCACCAAGAATACCACCTGCAAGACCTGCAACCAAGCCCGGGATGCCCTGCCTTTTCACTGTGAGATCACTCTTTCTGACTCTTTTGTGGCCAATCTCCTTGAACTTGTTAGGGATAGTTTCTTTGAAGAACTTTGTAATTGACTTTCTGAAGAAATCCCTGAACTATTTCAATGAGATGACCTTCGGTTTTCGTTTTTCTTCACGCGATGGGGCCGTAAACACATTCTGCGCCGTCGTGGAGCATCGAGGCAGGGCCTCGCCCCCTCTCCTGGTATGGTGCATCATACCATCCAAACCGGCAGCATCGATACTGCAACGATGAGGTTTCTTGGAAAACATCTTCTTGAGCCAGTTCAAAAATTTCCTAACTGCACTTTCTCTCTTGGAATGGTGCATCATATGGCCCGGGTCTTCAGAATCGCTACTGCAACGATGAGGTGTCTTAGAAAGGAGCTTCCCCAAACCTGCCGCTGTTTCTTTCGGGGTCTTTATCCTTTGCGCGTCGAGAAATGGTGCAGCCGTGTATTCAGTTGTGTCTGAAGTCGCAGAAGTCGACTGAATGGAGAGGCTTACCGGTACAAAAGAAGCTGTGGAATTGGATGGTTGTTCGATGTTTTTTGTCGAGACCGGCTCGGAAGTGTTATCAATGGGCAGGCCAGCTGCTATCGACGCGAAGAGGATAACGTGAAACAGGAACATGAATGAAAGACGACAAGTGAACGGGGACTCTTCAGAGGGAATTGTAATTCAGGAATTACCAAGTGCTTATGAGAAACGTCATGAGCACAGCGTGCAGTATACATATGAAGTCCGCCGAATCCATGGTTTGCGCATGATCACATATTGTAGCGATTCACGTTTTGCAAGACTTCGCACTGGCATGGAAAACCCGAGCATGTCACCGCCAAAATTCATCGCGGCCGATACAAAAGACAAACGCGTACGTCGCTCCGATATTGAGGTTTGGAATTCAAGGTGAGCGTTGAAAGTTGAAGGTGTTGTGTGAAGTCGTGGTGCTGGAAGTGTCGAGGGGCGAATCACATGCTTTCGAATCTTCCAGCTGCAGCCACGTTTGCACCGCCACACCAAGCTACGTCATACCTAAACCCGCATATAACCATTTGCGCCGCTGCACCTTGAACAGCATTACACATTCAAGTCATACCCAAACAACACCTCGAAATCAACCACACACCTTAAAAGCAACACATCAACATGCCAGTTCCTATGCCTTCCACCTCGGAGAAATCCACCTCCAACACCTCTGCGACCACACAGACAGGCAACAGTGCATCCACGCCGAGTGGAGCGAACGCACCCCAGACACAGAAGACACAAGCAGAACTGGACGCCGAGAAGCGATACGAGGAGGCGATGGAGGAAGAGTACGCGAAGAGGGAGGGCGGCGCATAAGCGGATTCGATGAAGTTTCTTTGGCACAAGAATGATACCCACACAATCATACATAACGACTGGTGATCCGTACACCACTCACCATAATACAACTACTACAATATAACACATTCCATGCGTGACAAGTCCACTTCACACCGCCAATGCCTTATCCATAACTTCCTTGGCCTTACCCTCCATCCTGATCCCCAACGCGAGCTCATGCCCCCTCTCACTCATCTTTCCCCACGTCTTCCGCAGTATGCCTATAATCTTCTCCTCATCATGTTCCTTCTCGAACGCCTCGAACTGATCGTCCAGAAATACTAGACATGCTACATCTTCCAGTATTTGCGTCTCCTCGTCCTTCTTCAAGTCCTCTTTACGTATCAACGCGGCTACGCGCTCGCCAAACTCAGCGTCATAGCCAGACTCAATGCATATGGACTGCACGAGCTCGGCCTGTCGCTTCTTGAGATATGTGCGCCACGCGTGGTAACCGGGGCGTGTCATGGGATATGAGGCGCGCGGGACTTCCCAGCGGCGAAAGTGTTGCGCGCGGATGGCGAGGCGGAGATGTTCGGGAGAGTCTGGGGCGCGTTGTTCGAGGTATGCGCTGCATTTTTGCGCGTAGTGCAGTTCGTAGGGGAGCTCGCTGCCGTTGATGGTGACTTTGGTGGGGTCGAGGGCGTGCGCCGCGTCGATGGCTGCGAGGGCTTTATCGTAGGGAGAGTTCATTGTGAGGATGGGATTATGGAGGGAGATAGAGTCTCAAGACGTAGGAAGGGTACAAAATGAGGTTTGTAGCCATGTT
>Ga0265780_10000329_pt1 | contig 74813 bp, 109 predicted proteins | sample P1T30metagenome_FD_192432 | JGI IMG/M metagenome (GOLD analysis project Ga0265780, IMG submission 192432) | Plant litter microbial communities from East Loma Ridge, Irvine, California - P1 T30 | ecosystem: Environmental > Terrestrial > Plant litter > Unclassified | place: USA: California...
CGTCTTTTGGATCTAGCCGATTCTGGAGACCTAGACCTTTCCGGGTGAGCTCTTATTTTTCGTCATCATGTTCCTTGCTGACACCATAGTGTCCAATACCTCACCCTTGATGAAGCCGATCGAATGTTGGATGCAGGTTTCGAGAACGACATCAGGCGTATCATCGCTCACTGTCCCGACAAGACCAGCGGAAGGCAAACCGTCATGTGTGAGTTGTCATGGTGTTGGAAACAGGGTTACTTGCTGATGTACAGTCTCTGCTACTTGGCCCGAGACCGTTAGACGTCTGGCTGCTACATTCTTGAACGACCCCGTCCGAATCACCGTGGGATCAGACGAGCTTTCAGCCAATAAGAGGATCGAGCAGCTTGTTGAGGTTCTAGAGCCATTCGGCAAGGAGTAAGCTTCTTCTTGTTCATGAACACTCGAACTACGCTGATATTAGTCCTCGACTCCTCCACCACCTCCGAGCGCACATGAAAGCCCACCCTTCGACCGATGCTCAGCCCACCCGTATCCTGGTATTCGCCTTGTACAAGAAAGAGGCACAACGTCTGGAACAGACAATCAAGCGAAATGGATTCTCAGTCATGGGTCTACATGGAGATATGAACCAGGATGCTCGATTCAAAGCTCTCGATGCGTTCAAGGAGGGTAAAGTCAACATCCTCGTCGCTACCGATGTTGCCGCCCGTGGATTGGATATCCCAGATGTCGGACTTGTCTTGAATGTCACTTTCCCTTTGACTACTGGTATGTTATTCACATTCAGATAGATGAACCAGCTGATAGGGTAGAGGACTTTGTTCACAGATGTGGTCGAACTGGACGAGCTGGAAAATCCGGTAAAGCAGTCACATTCTTCACTGGAGAGAACCACGAGAAATCTCTAGCTGGTGAATTCATGCGTGTTCTTCGAGATGTCGGCGCCGAGATTCCTAAAGAGATGGATCAGTTCCCATCTACCATCAAGAAGAAGGGTAAGCACCTGATGCACGAAGTTGGGATAAAACTCATATACAAGAACACGGAAGTTATGGAGCTTTCTACAGGGATACTACCAATGCTCCCAAGGCTACCAAGATCACTTTTGACTAGATTTACGTCCCATTCTCTCTATTGCTTAATTTACATGTACATGCCTACCATATTCCGTCCAGGACCGCTTCAAGGTCCCGACTGTGTTACTTCAAGCTGACCATGCCGGTCTAGATACGCCAAGGGTCCTTTCTCATCGATCTCGACGCCTTCCAGGTACCCATCGCATGTCCCTCCACACCAGTGCACCTGTACATCATGTAGCGTCATGCTATAATGGTCAGAACATCGGGAGAAGCGGTGTTCTCGATAATCTAGAAAGGCTTGCCGAGATATCCGGTGTTCAGGCACACTGACCGAACTCTTGGCGATTTATCTCGATGATAACAATGGCGTTCGGGTTAGTCTCTTACGTCCGTAAGATGCTATTCCAAGAGTATATATCAATGGGCTGGCTCGAGATGGGGCTCAGTCATCAGAAGACTGATTCTCGCTTCACCATCGACATTGAACCAATACGATAACTTCAGTACATACACCATGTCACTCGGCTTTGACAAACACAGGACGATCGTCATTGTAAGTCATTTGCTCCAACGCTGAAGTCTGGCGAGGCTGACAAAGAAGGCAGGAGCAGTCGTAGGCGTCATCATCATCCTGGTAATCCCTTTCGCAATCATCAAGCATAACAGGCGAACTGAAGCCGCCGAAAAGTAAGCTCTTCTCAATATCGGGAACCAAGCTGACAACTACAGTATGCAGAAGAATAATGAAAGGCTCTTTCGAGAACAGGAACAGCAAAGACGTGTAACCGTAGCTGCAAATGCGGGTGACCTGGAATATGGATTGGACACAAGACCGGAAGCTCAGCCTTCATCTTATCACGGTGGAATGGCGGATGTCTCCCATTTCGGAGGGAATCGCCAGGTAGATGTGGAGCCACAAGTACCTGCTCCTGCATATGTCAGGAACAGTAAGTAGGCTGTCTGCGGATGAAACGTATACTGATAGAATAGTTAGCAATACTGGTCAAGGCCGAATTTCGGACCAGCTGAATCCACCCCGCCGCTCCTCTAGCCAGCCTCGCTCGGCCCCTCGTCTGACCACCACCAATCAATCAGCTGTGACTCCGTCAGTTCAGCCTGGACCAGTATACAGTAGTCCGACAGATTTAGCGCGCAATGAGAATGATGTTCCACCTGCATACAGCGCCGTTGTACTACCACGATAGATCACGCTTGAAGTGGTAGCGTAACAGGAGTCCAGGTCAACGTTGTACAATAGGTTACTTTACTTTAGCCTTATAATGCGATCTTACTGATTCATATTTGCTCGCTGGGGAAGCGTCGTTCTGCCTGCAACACAAATGACACCAACTCACCGATGCTCCCGCTGCATCATATCACCTCACTAAGGTATTGTCAGGTGTCAAGCCGAAACGTGCCGGGCCATAGCTTGCCAAGACTATGTTCTTATCTGGTCTACTGGGTCTCCGGTAACAACCGGTAATCAAGTCCGCCAGTGTGATGTCACCACTTGGTGAACTCTATCCCTCTATCCATGCTATGCACCGCTCGTCGTAGTCGTACTTCCTGACTTCAGTAGGGGCGGTGTCGGGGTACCGGATCTGCATGAATGCCTGGTAGAGGTGGAATTCAGGCACAATGTCCGCACTGACTTGGCAAAGTCGGGTACCAGAGGTGATGGTCGGGAGAGTATGACTATAGGCAACTATATGAAGACTTCGACTACATATATAATCCGCATAAACGTGAGGAGCAATGATTGAACTCATCAGACCATTCAGACCACATACTGAACGACATCTTAAGTCCACACTGCCTTTACAAGCTCGACATGTCTTCATTTGAGGATACAAAGAGGATCGTGACCATCGTAAGCCCTCCCGATTAACTCGAGGTAAACACTGACAAGTTCAGGTGGGAATATGCATAGGGGTACTAATAGGTTTATCAGCTTTAGCAGCGGTGATTCGGTGTATCAGGCGGGAGAGAGTATCCGAAGCGCAAGTCCACTTTGCCCTACTACGGCGATGGGGACTTATGATCCAGGTTCAAGGCGCAGAATAGGAGGACTATTATCGAACAGAAATCCCGGAGAAGGAGGGAGTTTGTGATCGATGGGGGAGATCTGGAATATGGATTTGATACCAGAGCGGAAGCTCAGCCATCATCTTATCAGGGTGGCATGGCGGATATGATTCACTTCGGACGGGATAGAGCGGCATTCCGCCCTTCACAATCAGAGGTAGCTGTTCTTGGCAAGTCCAGTAAGCCCTACTGTCCTGACTCGTAGAGAGACTCAGTTGACTTGGTAGATCGCCCCCCACCTCCTTTGGTCCGTCGCGTTAGTCAGCCAAATTTGGGCTCTGCTACCACATCAAGAAGGGAAACGAAGACGAGTCCGCACCGACCAAGTACCAGCTTACAACTTCGTGCCTTGCTAGATCAAGGCGGCCCTGTGTATAACAGCCCTTCAGAGATGATATTGGCAAGAAGGGATGAAGATGTGCCGCCTGCTTACAGTGCAGTGGTGGCTCAACGGTAGTGTGCGAGTGTACGGCTTTGGAACTACACAGCTTTGATAATGTATCATTATGTCCCTGTTGAAGGACGTACTGTATGTGATAGAGTTGATGCACAGGTGTGTGTATGGGCTCCTTCAAAGGGGACATGGCCGACACTCTCGGACCAGCCCCTGGGTCGGCAGTCTGAAACTCCAGGTAGTCAAGGAGACTGATTACCGCCCTCGCAACATCGTGATCTCCCTAATCATACTACCATACCCTTACAACCATGTCTGGCACAACATTGGACCAAGCTCGGTATTTGTCTTCTCGACGAACGATGTTCATCTGGGTATTAGGAGCCGTAACATCGCAAAGGAGTTGAGCGTTGATCATGTCAGTTATCGATTGCCATTGCTATCGGTATCGTACTGGTCGGGCTCTTTTACCTGTTCCGCCATCTACGATATCGTAGAGCGTAAGTCCTAATAAAAGTAGAGTAGGGAAGACTACTGATATGCAGTTTACGAAAGGGACAACGTAGGATGGCAGATACTGGTAGAAGCCCATTCCTTATCGATCCGGAGTTCTCGAGCGAGGTGGACGCAAGGCAGGAGTCCGTACCGCGGCCTTTCTTCGGTGGAAGACAGGCTGGAGACGCTTCGATGGGAAATGGACAGAGTCCGTCTGGTTAGTGCTCAATCTATGCTGGAAACTTACCGGAACAGTTTCAGACTCGAGAGGCTCTTTCGAACAAGCACATTCCGAGTATTTACCGCCGTACAACCCTGGACAAGCCCAGCCGACGCCACCAGAAGCTGTGCATAGATCATGAACGTGGCTACTGTACAGGTGAGGAGACAATGCATCGATGCATCCCGAATGAAGTGTATAGTGGGTAGTCGGTGCATCATGCGCATTCTGCTTGCCTGACCAAGTCTGTAAAGAACAACAAAAAGAACAAGCATGCATGCCCATGACAGATCTTGAGATGACGACGATCCCTGCCGTGCCTCTGCCGGTATATCCAGAATAGTCGCCTAGCCCGTTTGGCCGAAAAAGCAGAGAGAGCACTGTGCGGTGTTCTCCTACGGCCCTGACCGCTTTGAATGGAAGGATTAGCTATTATGTACGCCTTGGACTTCTTGGTATCGAACACTCACCAGACAAGCGATAGAACGTAGACCAAGAGTATGGCCACACCCACAACCCGATAGTCGAGGTCAGTAACGGTGGGAACTGCCAGATCTGCGCTTGCAAAAATGCGATATTGCCATTTGCTACAGCTGTTGCTGCTTGGGTATGGGTGGACATGTACGATCATAGCTACGCCGATCAATATCACCGTCTCGCATCTATCGCCTACAGTCAGTTACACTCCGTCAAGATCGGGAGATTCGGAGAATACATGGAATGTGACATACATAGACCCGCAAGACGCTCCCAACAATGGCTCGATAGGAGATGGGCCGTCAAGCCATTATACGACATTCAATGATGCCTCGGCCTCACTCGGTTTTGTCGGTACAGCGATCTATGTGTATGGGTATACGAATGGAAGTACCGATGATGTTTCGCTTAGGATTGACGGTCAGAAATTGAACAAGGGTGAAAAGGATGGGTTATTGGGATGGAAGGAGGGGCTGAAGAATCAATGGTGGGATCTAGCTGTCAATGTCACTGGGAGTGGGGGTGTAGGGATACAAGCTATTACTTTCACGGTCAACTTTGGCAATAAGGGGTAAATCTATTGGAGCGGGAACGAGTTCTTCGCTGACAGGGGCAGAGCTTCATTGACCAATACTACCCTTTATGCTTTGGACGAGTCAAATAATCCGAATTCCCAATTGAGCTTTTCAGGATCATGGACAACAGGGACAGAAGCTGGTCTAGGTGAGTCCCCTATTGGAAAGCCAGAATATAGCTAATCAACAGATCGCAGACCGTACGACCGAGTAGATACATATGGGCAAGATGCGTGAGTCCACTCAAATGACGACTACCCTTACTTATGTTAGTCGTGTATTTATACCATCGATAGGTAGTCCAGCATTTGTCTTGATTTACGGCTCTGTCAATTACGATCACAGCGACTATTTCGTATCCAAATCAACTGGTACGGCCTGGCCGGAGACGATCATGATGAATGGCGAATCCCCTTGGATCTCGCTTAATGAAGTCATCTACTTTGGACAGGTGGACGAAGGAGAGTTGGTATTGCAAAACGTATATGGGGGAAACTGGTTGGATTTCAGTAAAGTGGTATACACCACTGCTTCTGGGTAAGTAAATGGAAGTATTGCGGAAGGCGCTGACTTTGCAGTGGTGAGGCCTCGCATACCTCGAAGACTGGAGCTATAGTTGGTGGAGTGGTAGGTCAATTCCAATCAGCGCTGTATTTTGTCTGACACCATAGCTCGGCGGTTTGATCGGACTCGGTCTACTCGCGGCTGGCTTATGGTGGTTCTGCTGGCGTAGACACAAAGTCGACTCGTGAGGTTCTATTGTCTCCTGGGGCCTATAGCTAAGCAATCAGGGGTCACTACTCATCCGCTCATGCGGATACTGGCGCCTTCGAGATTGACCCATATAAAGATACTGGAGACCGTCAGGCATCTCAAGGATCCTACTTTGATAACCCAGAATTGGCCTATGCCTGTGAGTAGTCATAAGCCGGTGTGGGTACATATACTGCGTAGGCTGACAATCAGCGGCGGCATCCGGGAGCCTGGGTAGTGCGTGGGCCGATAGACCAAACCCGAACCCTTACGAATCGCCTGCGCCATACCGCTCACCATCACCCACTCTTGTAACACCACAGAACACATATATAAACCCCTATCCACCATCCACTGGACCGGGAACCAGATCGCCCTCGGATCCTATCACGTCTCGTCGCTTGGCCTTGGTCACGCCTCAGCCAGGTGCCGAGATCGATGCAGGCACATACACAGAGGGTACAAATATACCCGAAGAAAGAAAAGAGAGAAGGCGTCAAAGACCACCACCTCGGAATGGGGTCGTTCAAGAGACGGACGCGGGGAGGGTCGCATTGGTACCTCCTAGTTATGATCCCGCCTGGGCTCATGATGGGTTCACGAACTCCAGCCCTCCGCCGACCAGCTCAAGGGATGGATCGCAAACGGATTTGGAAGGGAGGAGTGAGCTGGACTCGCTTGTTAGAGGGAGTCGCCCGACTGAGCAGGATTCACGGACGTCCGGCTCGGATCGATGAGGCATCGTATTCATTGTGGATCTATAACTGTATTATCTAGATGTAATCAATACCAATATGCATAGACGGGCATGACTGCATTAGGGTTCCTGGAGATGAGCCCGACAGCGATGACCAAAGGATCCCTTATCCTCGAATCTGCGGGTAGCGTGTGTGGGTCGTGTTTTCGATACACAGGAATGGCCGAAGAACTTCAATACAGCGCATGGACCATGTCACTTCGTTTCATCTCACAACCACTCACCGACTGGATAAGGACGACGAGAGGGCTAACGCATGATGTTCCCTCATTTCGTCTCGCTCGTACTCGCACTCGCGACTATCATCGCCTCGGTGTCAGCGACATTGACCAATATCACCGTCACCGATAATTCACCTACAATCAAATATTCGCCCTCAGGATCTGGAGACTCGACACAGACCTGGAATATCAGTTATACAGGTAATGACTGGTCAACAACATCGCCCGGTAATCTGTCGGTAGGAAGTTCGCAGCATCTCACCTATTATGTCGGCGCCACTGCGACATTCGGATTCAGAGGGACAGCTATCTATATCAATGGTAGTACATCTGGCGAAGATGCAGAAGTGACGGTCGGTGGCGAGGTCATCACACCAAAGGGATTGCCAGCTTACAAGGACGGGATGAAAGATCAGTGGTGGGATGTGGTTGTGACGGTGAAAGGCAACCAAGGGGTTTCCTTATACGGGCTCATCTTCACGGTAGACATCGGGAACGATGGGTGCGTCTATGCCTGGCATGATCAACCAGGATTGAAAGCTTATTTTCAGTGCCTCACTCTCGTCGGAGACCATACCCGCTTTGAATGAACAGAATGGCCCGAATCCCGATCTTAGCTTCTCAGGACAAAATCAATGGGGTAATAGGACCGCCGTGGGCGGTGAGTACGAGAATCTACTTCATTGGCGAATAGGCTGATTAGGTAGACTTGACGTACAACCGCATCGATACCAATGTCGGCAATGCGTGAGTTCCACTCACGTTAGCCTCCGTCCTAATATCTCAGACGCGTCGTCCTGCCTGCCATCACTGGACAGACCTTCGTCGTCGGCTATGGATCTGTCAATTTCGATCACGGCCGATTTAGTATCGACTCCAGCGGACCTGTCGCAGGCTGGCCCGGAACGGTCGATTACGATGGGGTTTCACCATACATGTCTTTGAATCAAGTTATCTTCTTCGGAATGGCAGACTGGGGAGTGATGAGTGTGACCAATATCGATGGAGGCAGCTGGCTTGATATCAGCTCTGTGAGCTATATCACCGCTTCTGGGTAATTGCTCTTAGTCTCCTGAGGCGATGATCATACACTGACCTACAGTGGGGCACCAAAACCGGACTCAAGCGGTACGTCCCCAATCTGAGGGATACACTGACTTGACAGGTGGAGGTGGGACATCTATCCGTGTCATTGTCGGTGCTGCAGTAAGTCCACTTGTCGTGATCACATCCTCGGAAGCAGACCTGCAGGTTGGCGGCGCAATAGGCATTGCCATGATTGGTGTTCTCATCTGGTTTTGCCTCAAGAAACGAAGGAAGGCAAAGTAGGTCGGACCCCATACCATCGTGAATGAAGCTGACCGCCCCAGTGAATATCACACGCCCGATCTTGTGGATGATACTCGATATGATGTTGATCCTTATACCGAGACCACGGTTGCGGTGCCTCACCATGAAGAATACTTTGACGACCCAGAGATGGCCTACGCCAGTATGTCCATTTCCTTTCCCCTCGGCCTATGTCGCCGTTGTCTGAGACCTCACGAGAGGGAGCTGATACTAGACGCCGCTGGTACGAGTCCTGCGACTGGCCAATATAGCAAGTCTGCCCAATCGCGCAACTCGTATGCTTCGCCAGGTCTTTCACCTTATCATCCTCACTCACCCGGCATGTCTGAGGGATCCAGCTATCAAGCATCTGGGTCGGTCGACCAGGCCAGCTCGCAGCGTAGCGTGAATCGGAACTCGAAGATCCCTCGGCAACTCCCTTTGCCTGGTCAACAAAATCAGGTCAGACAAGAAACGGATGCTGGTAGAGTCGCTTTGGTTCCTCCTAGTTACGATCCGACTTGGGCTCAGGAGAGTCCGGCAGAAGTGACGGTGAATAGGGATGAGGATTCTCCGGCTCCAGTTTCTCCTGTAGCTCCTATTGATGATGTTCACGTCAAGAAGTAGTTAATGATACGCAGAGTAGGGTACAATACGTAGAATAGAGGGTGTATTGATACGATGTGCCACTTTAATCGGTGTTTTAGCGGGATTAGAATTTCAAAGGTTAACTCGCGTCAGAGTGCTAATTGTTCATTCAAGGGCTCGTATAGCACTTAATTCAGCCTCAGCAGGTCGACGCTACATCACTTCATATATCACTAGTGGCACACGTAGTATCGACTCGAAAGACACAGCTAGATAGCGGGCGAAAATACGACCATAAAGAATCAAGAGATCAAAACAGCAAAACACTCAAAATGTCGTTCTTTGCGCGACTAGGATCAGGTTCCGACTCTGATTCTTCTTCGGGATCCGACTCCGAGGAGTCTATTCTATCCGGTGAGGAGGGAGAGGAGCAGGATGCCCGTCTGGCCAAGCCCACAGGTCGAGCGAGCCAATTTTTGAGGAGCGATGGAGACGACAGCAGTGATGAGGAAGAGAGCGATGATGATGATGAAGACAGTGATGATGAGGCGCCAAAGAAGACCGTATGTCCTGCTGCTCATTCTCCAGTGTATCGCTGACGCTGCTAAGAAGGGAAAAGCAGACCAATTCTTGATGGGCGCCGACTCGAGTGATGAGGATAGCGATGAGGGAGACAAGACAGTAGTTCTTTCAGCGAAGGACAAGCGTTTCGTCGAAATGGACGCAGCTATCGGAAACATTAAGAACGCAACCAAAGGAGAAGGTGCCGCCAACGACTGGGTCGTCGCTGCCAGTGGTATGTCTCTAACCGGCACATGGTGAAATAGCTGATGAACCAGAACTCGATAAGCTATTCCGTTTCATCGCCCGTCATCAAGTCTCAATGGTCTCATCCCCAATTCCTCCTGCCGGTCACATCCCTCCTCAATTCCTACAAACTATTGTCGACCTAGATGCTGGCGTAACCAAGACCGTCGCCGCTGACAAGAGTGCTACGAAAAAGATGACCGGTGCAAAGGCAAAGGCTGTCACTGGATTGAAGCAGACTATCAAGAAGAAGAACAAGGAGTTCGAGGGCGTGCTTGCCACTTTCAAGGAGGTAAGGCAGATCTTGACATGATCTTTTATTGGTCGCTGACGATCTAGGATCCAGCAGCATATGCATCCGCATACGAAAAGGCCAATGTCGCCCCTGTTGTGCCAAAGGCGCCCAAGAAGACCCCAGCGGCCGCTGGTCAGGAGCCAGTCGATGGACAGGACGAGAACTTCTCTACCGTCGGCCGAGGTGGACGAGTCAGGACTTACACCGCCCAGGACGTTTTGGCTACTTTGAAGGAGATTGCCGAGCAGCGAGGTCGAAAAGTGGGTTACTTTCGTTGCCAGCGAAACTGAGCTAACGGGCAGAACACCGACCGAGCCGAGACTATCCGAACTCTACAAAAGCTACTCGAGGTTTCCAACACAACGTACCAGAAGATCCGTGTCTACCTCGCCCTCATCGCCGCCCGTCTCGACTATTCTCAGAACCTCATCTCTATGCCTCAAGACTCTTGGGTCGCATGCCGTCAGGAATACGACGAGTTGATCAGTATTCTACTCGAGAACCGTGGGTATGTCATCCAGGAGGTCATGACGGAAGAGTACAACGATGTAGCAGAGAGGGAACCAGCCAACTCCAACGAGCGAGTCGCTTTACCTGGAAGTTTGATCGGTGTCTTCGAGAACATTGACAACGAGGTAAGCTGTAGCGAATTTGGGTGAGCGCAAAGCTAACACGCAGTTCACGAAAACCCTTCAACACACCGACCCCCACGAGCGAGGTGCCGAGTACATCGACCGACTCAAGCAGGCTCAGCCCCTATACACCACTCTCGTCAAAGCTCAATGTCTATTCGAGCGAGAGAATGCCTCCGATGCTGTTGCCCGAATCGTCATCCGTCGTCTCGAACACGTCTACTCTCGACCCGATGTCTTCATCCAGCTGTTCGAGAAGTCCGCCCAGGCCGGATGTGCCAACCTCCAATCTACCGTATCTCCCATTGGCGGTGATATCCCCTCTTCCTCTGTCCTCGTCCACCGACTCGCCACATACGTCTACTCGTCCGAAGCTCCTCTACTACGAGCACGAGCCATTCTCATGCAAATCTACCATCACGCCATGCACGCCCGATATCACCAGGCCCGAGATCAGCTCCTCATGTCGCACATGCAGGAGGCCGTCCAGCAGGCCGATGTGACTACCCAGATTCTGTACAACCGAGCTGTTGTCCAGGTCGGTCTCGCCGCTTTCCGATGTGGCTACATTGCCGAGTGTCAGACCATCTTGGCCGACATGATCTCGACACAACGATACCGTGAACTCTTGGGTCAACAGATTCAGCGATATAACCAGCAGCTTTCACCCGAGCAGGAACTACTCGAAAAGCGTCGCTTGCTACCTTTCCACATGCACATCAACCACGAACTCCTCGAGGCCGCCTACTTGACATCATGTATGCTCGTCGAGATCCCCTTGATGGCCAGTGTCGATACCGAGGAGCAGAGACGTCGAATTGCGAGCAAGGCTTTCAAGCGTCAACTCGACATGGCCGAGAGGTCCGCTTTCGATGGTCTACCTGAAAACAGTCGTGATCACGTCATCAAGGCTGCACGAGCACTACAGGCTGGTGACTGGGAGCGATCAAAGGATCTGCTGTTATCCGCCAAGATCTGGAACCTGTTTGACAACAGCAACGAGATCAAGGATATGCTATCAAAGAAAGTCCAGATCGAGGGTCTCCGAACATATCTCTTCACCAACTCTCCTCACTACGTCTCTATCGCATTCTCACATCTTTCCGACGCCTTCTCCCTACCTGTTTCCACCGTTACCTCGATCGTATCACGTATGATCTACAACGACGAACTGCAAGCTTCGCTAGATCAGATCGATCAGGTCATCGTCTTCTCTCGAGTCGAGCAGACTGAGGTCCAGCGATTATCGCTACAACTCGCCGACCGAGTCAACTCTTTGGTCGAGTCGAACGAAAAGGCTCTAGATCAGAAGCTAGGTCAGGGCCAACAGACAGATAGGACCAAGGAAGGTGGTGATGGCGGAGCGCAGGGACAGAGACGTGGAGGTGGAAGAACAGGAGGCAATTACCGAGGTCGAGGACGCGGTAGAGGTTTCCAGGGAGGTGCGATGGGTCAAAGAAGAGTGGCAGCTTAAGAAAAGGGTCAAAATCATGTTTCGTAATGGTTCTTCATCTTCATCTCTTGCATGCAGTGTATATATCGGCATATATTTCCACTATTTCACTGCTCCACACCATCCACTCTATCCTTGCTTGTAGTGCCCGACGACTTCATCCCAGAGCTTACTGCAGTCCACGTTGGCTTCAAGCTTGGCGCACATCAAGAACGCCCCACTCAACTTTCTATTCAGACTGTACGTCTCTTGAGGTGGTGGCGTGAGTCGATGGGCAAGCATGACGGGAATCAGTGATCGGACTGAGGAAGTGATGGTCTGCTGAGCGAAAGCGTATGGGCCTTTATGGCAGAACGGGCCTGATAATCAGCTCACTCCACACTAAGACAGGTGAATACGTACTAGCAACAAGAGCCATCGAGTCAAGGTGTGCTTTGACCATCATCTGAACATCAGCAACGACTCAATGAGCGATAATGCACAAACCTCATTCTCTTCACCGGTGAGATAACCGAGTTTCTCGCTCTCATTCTTCATAGTCTCCCTATCACCCTTGACAGCGCTCATCAAAAGTCTATACCAACCATCCATGAATTCTTTCGTGTATTCCCTTGATGCTCCGAAATCGATCAGACCGAGCTTCTTGGCCGATGGGTCGTACAGGAAATTAGCCCAATTGGGGTCAGTTTGCATGAATCGGAATTCGAATAGTTCGAGTAGACACAAGCGTAAAATGTTTTCGCCAATCTAACCTTCAGCAATACCCTAGACCACATGAAGCGAACGTACCTGATCACGATCTTGTTGTGACAGACCCTTCATACGACTGAGTGGTTTGCCTTCCATCCATTCCACGGTCAATACCTTACCGGAACTAGCCTCTTCGACCACCGTAGGTACTCTGAAGAAATCGTAATCCTTCAACAACGAGCTAAACCGCCTTCCAGATTCCGCTTCTCGGATGTAATCACATTCGTCCTCCAGTTCTCTCTTCATGACCGCTATCGTGTTCTGCAAATACAGACCTTTTGGCAACAGGGCAGATGATCGAAGCAAGATTGATAGATTGCCCAAGTCGGAAGAGATTGAGGATGCGATACCGGGAAACTGGATCTTGACGGCGACGGGGAGACCAGTAGAGGCCATTGTGGCTTTGTGGACTTGTCCGATAGAGGCTGAGGCGATAGGTACTCTGTCGAATGTGGAAAACATCTTTTGCCAATCTGTTCCAAATTCTGTCGACATGACTTTCTGACCTGTCAGTTTTGGTCGTTTACAGTGGCTTACCTCCATTTGCCAGTCTGGCATATAGTTGGCATGAGCTTGAACCTGTTGCAGTACCTTCTCAATTTCAGGAGGTAGCATATGGTTGTCTGACCATCAGCCTTTATCACGGTGCTCGCATACCTTGAATACTCATGAATTGTCCAAGCTTGAGCGCAGCACCTCTCATTCTCCCCAGAGTAGCGACAAGCCGACGAATATTGGCATCGCTCATGAATACGCTGCTGCCAGAAGCAGTACCGCCAGCAGTCCTTCGCAAACCCTCGGAAGCCGCACCCCAACCCATTGATGCTGCGAGTGCTAACAGTCAGCACATGATGACCGATTCCGTGTTGAGACTCACATCCATAATGGAACAGACGCCCGATTCTGGATGATGGAACCTTTGATGCTCGCATGACTACAGGTGTCTAGAATGTTAAACAGACTCGGGGAAGGGTATATAGACTTACATCTTCGGCCTCTTCGGCCACGGGAGTGGGGAACACATTCGTAGTTGGAAGTATATCTCCTGACTCCACTTCTTCAGCTCTGAGAGGTTGTATGTAGGCGGAGTCCTTCGGACTACCCTCTGATGCTCTTGATTCCACCGGCTTAACCGCCTCTGGGTCAGAATGATCCGCTGACTTCGCGTCTGCGGCAGCAGAGCCCTCCGACTTCGCATTCAATATCTCGTGCAGCTGATCAGAGACTGGTAATTCTGCCTGAACAAGAGGGCTGTCTTCGACTGTTGACTTTGTTACAGGTTTGGAATTCAAGCTTGGCGCCGTGGTCTGACGGGGTAACGGGGCAGATCTGGAAGCATCGACCTCTAGCTGTTCATAGGGTCGCGATGACGTTTTTGTCGCCGCCGCCTGTGATGTAAATGGTCCCGGCTCTTGCGAAAATCCATGTACTACTTTCTGCGCATGTCGAGCTGTACGCGATGGACCTGCTGTATTTTCTACCTCTTGAGGTATTTCGTCGACTATCGATGCCAGATGCTCCTCCATTCCGTGCCCGACTGGGACTGTCCTTCCACTCGGATCTAGCTCAATGTCCTTCTCATCATATCCTTCAGTTCCTGCATGGACCCCCAAGTCCGATTCTACGACCGCGGGCTCGGGTCGGATATGTCGACGGATCGGAATTGCCCGTTCCTTCCCTTTGAGTAGCGTCCTTGGTGGCCGAGGATGAGCAGCTGCAGCTTCTTCCAGCTGTATCGTAGCTACTCTAGCTAGCACCCTGACGGCTGCGCTGAACATGTCGTTGCCGCTGTCACTGCTCTGTTGTCACTTGATAAATGGTGAATTATAGGATCGATCTGAAATATTGGCTCATTGATATAGACCAATCTGGGGCCTCATTCCGGATTTAGCCGTACCATCAAGCCGCTAGACGCTGCCGGGTAGACACGTAAATCTATTAAGTCATATATATATATATTTCAATACATTAGAACAGAGGCTCAGATAGCTCGAAAGCAGCACCGACATCATGTCTATGAAAGCTCTGAGAAGTACTGCTACTCTCCGGCAAGTTGCAAGACCGAGACTTGTCAGGCCATCCAACAGTGAGTGTTATCGTCGGACTCAACTGACGTTAGTCCGCTTCTATGCCACAGAGCCAACACCAAGTCCGAATCGATATCGTAATGGTCTAGTCCAAGCTGCCATGACTGGTGTTCTCACCGGCTTCGTGATCGCCTTTGTGAATGACAAGGGATGGCTTACTCAGGATGTAAGAAAAGATTAATTGATCAGTAAGGATAGAGATTGATATGTAGCACACTGCCAAATGCGATGGTGCACCTGCTATGACCGTCACCGAGATTCATGGAGCGCCTTGGCTGCCCAACAATGCACTCGAGGCAGATGATCCGAAAGTACGTCTTGCAATCCTTGGACAACGCTGATGAAAGAACCCAATGCGTATACGAATGGCAACATGGGTCAAGAATCTTCAAGATCATATAGTGAATACCCTCGAAGAGATCGAGGCCAATGCCCCACCTTTCAATCCGACGCAACCTGAGACAAGTCAACCCTTATACTCGAAAATTTTACCTTCAGCATCATCGCCCACTCCTCCGACTTTCCATCGCGATGCCTGGCTCCGACCCGAGGGAGGAGAGGGGTCATCCTGCGTCTTGACCAATGGTCGTGTATTCGAAAAGGCAGGTGTCAACGTCTCGATCGTCCACGGAAACCTGCCAGTGAGGGGTCAACAGGCGATGCGAGCAGACCACTCGAGTTTACCCGTCTCCGACTCCCCCGTTCCTTTCTTTGCTACGGGCCTTTCAATCGTCATTCACCCCTGGAACCCACATGTACCTACCGTCCACCTCAATTATCGATATTTCGAAGTCGAAGACCCAGTCACTAGGGAACCGGTAGCATGGTGGTTTGGCGGAGGATCCGATCTTACCCCTTCTTATCTAATTGAAGAGGATGTCAAGCATTTCCATCAAACTCTGAAAAACGCATGTGACGAGCACAATCCCGCATACTGGCCTAAATTCAAGAAATGGTGCGACGAGTATTTCTACGTGACACATCGTAAAGAATCTCGTGGTGTCGGTGGGATTTTCTTCGATGATTTGACAACAACTTCGGAGATCAATGGTGGAACGAAACCGAATCAAGACGAGTTGTTCAAATTCGTTCAATCGTCGAGTTCAGCTTTCTTGCCTAGCTATATCCCCATTGTCAAGAAGAATATGGCGAGGAGCTGGACAGAACAAGAGAGGAGATGGCAGCTACTTAGAAGAGGAAGATATGTGGAATTCAATCTCGTACATGATAGAGGGACCAAGTTTGGTCTGGCCACCCCAGGGGCCAGGATCGAAAGTATTTTGATGAGGTGAGTACCCCGCGTCAGGCTGTAGCTGACGACAGTCTGCCAGAAACAGCGAGGTGGGAATACATGTCGACCATGGGAGATGAGGGTACAGAAGAAGGCAAATTGATGGACGTACTGCGTAACCCAAAAGAATGGGCATCAATATAATCATAGCATATGCATACCCCTCATACAGAGCCCAATTGTCCTGTTACATGATTTACAACAAGAAAGGAGCCATTCAAGATCGTCTATGCAGAAACGGAAGCCGTGCTTTGCCGTCTGTCTTCTTCGAGTATCGTAGACCGACGCTGTGGGTCGTCTGCGCGAGGCGTGGGCGGTACCGAGTTCTTCGGGCCGGCGATAGGTCTGGGTACAGCCTGAGTCCTCAGATCCTTGTTGTCAATCGCCACACTCTTGGTACACTGTTCATCAGCTTTTGCTCAACACACTACACACTCGCGAGTACTCACATTTGAGGTCTTGTAAATACCGACTAGGCGATGAGCCAATTCGAACATGTCATTACGGAGTGAAATGACGATACTGCCAGTCAGCACTAGCAGAACAGTAAACGCACAATTGAGCAGCCTGAGTCTTTGACTGAATGTAATTAGCGACGATGGAGACATTCTTGAAGTCCAAGGCCGCATCAATTTCGTCCTACTCGTCAGCTCTATCCGTCCACCTTGATCAGGCAGCAATAGACATACCATGAAATAGAGAGGTGTCGGCTTGAAAACATGGAGGGCAAAGACCAGGGCTAAAGAGGCCAGTGTCTTCTCTCCACCAGACAGATTTGCGATGGCTCGCCAACTCTTCTTGGGAGGCATGATCGACAGAACCACACCTATTTAGTTAGAGTCTGTCTTATGCCCAACGTGTATGTAGGCTGACCTTCGGAGAACGGGTCCATGCTATCGATCAACTCAATCTCGGCATTGCCGCCCATCGTGATCATCTACTCATCAGTATCAGCCGACGTGCCGCAGGGGCGCGACGTACCTGGTACATCTCCTTCAACTTGGCACTAATAGCCGAGAAACCAGCCATGAACTCCTCCAATCTGACCTTTCTCAAATCATCGTATCTCTGCTTTGCGGCATCTCGCTGAGCATTAACAGCGTCGAGATCCCTGGCTCGCTCGAGGAACTCTGCCTCTCGCTTCCTGAACTCGTTGAGAATGGTCAGATTGGGTCTGGCCTTCGAGATGTCTTCTTCGAGCTGGGTAATCTCGGCGGTCAAGAGGTTCTTGTCGACCGAGCGTAATTCATCGGAAGAGTACTCGACTAGTTCGGTGGTATCGTTTCGAGCCTTCTTGGCTTTCGGAGTTGGTGTAGCGTCCTCGCCGTCATCCTCTGCACCGTCCTCTGCCTCCACACCTTCATTCGAAGGGTCAACGACAGTAGTCTCGCCTTCGACCTCTTCATCTTCATCGTCCTCACTGCCTGTCAGTCATATCGGTGTGACGGGGACTTACTCAATGTAGACCAGCTCCAGCTCATCATGACGTTCTCTCCAATGCTTGAGCTTCTGTTTGCTATCCTTCTGTATACGGTGATTATCCTCGATCTTCTGCTTGATGTCCATCTACCAGTCAGCCTCGATACAAGCTCAACTCATCATGCTCACCTCGAGTTTCCTGAAGGCATTGATATCGGTAGTCTTCTCGTCAAGTTCAGCTTTACTAGCTTGTAAGGCGTCGTGTTCGTCCGCCGAAGCATCCTGAGCTTCTTGGACTTTCTCCTTGATCATCCTCAGGTCTCCTTCACTAGCTTCGAGATCTGCCGTAACTACGCTCAATTCCTCCTCGACCTCTTCAATCTTCTGAGTATTACTGTCAATAGCCTTGGTGAGCTTCTCGACATCATGCTTGGCTTTCGCCTGTCCAACCTCGGCTTTGGTGATCGCATCATTGGCGAGATCGAGTAGACCTTTGGTAGTCGAGAATTTCGATTGGATAGCTCGAAGTTTGACACCTCCAACTTCTAGGATCTTGTTCTGGAGTTCCTTGATCTGGTTGCTGATCCCAGAAGACTTTTCACGCAGCGAGGCGACCTCTTTGGTGTTCTTGGCGATGTCTGCTTCTAGAGTCTGAATTCTCTTCTCATCGTTGGCATCAGGCTTGCTCTGCGACCTGACATGGTCAGCTAGACACAGACCATGAAACATACTGTAACTCCGCGAGGTGCTTCTCTCCCTCCTTGATACGCTTGTTGGCAGTGGAGACGTCCAGGTCAATTTTCTCCAAAGCAATTTCGATTTCGGGCAGTCGTTTGCGTAATTGTACCAACTCCGACTCAGCAGTCTTCCGCTCGACTTGCCACGCCTGCCATGCTTGCTCGGCAGAAGTCAGATCGCTCTCGTATCGAGCGACAACTTCCGGTTCCATTCGCTCGGGAACGAATTTAGAGCTCATCCCACCTCGTTGGACTCGAGTACCACCACCCGACATTGTTCCGGAAGGATCGATAAGCTGACCAGCAAGCGTCACGACTCGCCACCGCTTCTTGCCGTATCCGATCCGTTGTGCTTGCGTCATGTCGTCAGCGACAAGGGTGTTGAATAGACCCTTATAAAAGGCAGTCGCGAATCGAGGATCTTTAGGCTTGATAAGGTCAAATAGCCTGTGAACATTCTCGGGAGTCTCGATACGCCCGAGATCACGAGGAGGTAGTTTTTCGAGAACCATGAATGATGCTCGGCCGACATTCCCCTTTCGCAAGTGCTCGATACAAGCTTGGCCTTGCTCGACAGTGTCGACCACGAGGTTGTTGAGGGCACCACAGGCAGTCGTGACGGCAACATCGTATTTGTCGTCGATTACACCGAGGTCTCCAAGACGTCCCTGAGATCAGTCTTGTTCACACGCAGGTAAGTGTACTCACATGGAAACCCTTGATACGACCTTGAGCTTTGAGCTTGTTGAGAGAGGCCAGCACCGCGTTCTCCGATTTATCTGCAGCAAGCGAAGACTTGGCTTCGTCAACTTTGTGACGCGAGTTCGATACCTTGGCTCGCAAAGCTTCACCTCGTCCAGCCAGAGACTGGCCATCAGCATAAAGCCAGCACAGCAATGATTGACTTACCTCGACGTTGGCCTCTTTGGCTGACAGTTCCTTCTGGATTTTGGCAGCTTCACGCTTGAGATCATTCGATTCCTGCTGCTTCGACCCATCGCCCTCCTTTAGAGTCGCTAAAGATGCCCTGGCCTCTTCTAGCGCAGTTTGCATACCTGTCGCTTTCTGAGTCAAAGCATCTCGTTCGGATGTGGCGACATCAACCAAAGATTGCTTTTCGTTGATTTTCGCTGTCCATGGCTCGAGCTCTCGCTGTTTGGCATCGATCTGAACTGTGAACTCGTCCGTCTTGTCTGCAAGTCAGCATACACCATCCCAAAGGCATACCCTTCAAGCTGTCTCGGACTTGTTCCAGTTCCGCCTCTTCGGCTTCTAGCTTCTTCTCCAGATCTGCAACCTTTTTCCTGTTGACTTCAAGCTCGCTTTCGAGATTCTCGAAAGACGCATTAGCTTCCGAGCGGGTGTGTCCATCCTACCATCAGCTCGATCTATCAGTCATTTACTCACGTCTGTGAGCGATTTCTTGAACTTTTTCTGCTTGGTCACCAGATGCTTCTTTTTCTCAGCCAAGCCCACTTGTTCCTTCTCAAATTTCTTTGCATCCTTGACCAAAGCATCTGTCAATTTCTTGACTTCCTGATACATCAGCCTAGCCTTGTATGGTGACTTACAGCAAAGGCAGCCGATTTCTCATCAAATAGCTTTTGGAGGTCTTCAATCTCAGCAAGCTGCCCAGCATTCTTCTGCTGCTCTTCGAGTAAAGACTTGTCAAGATTTTCCTACTATATCAGCTCAATGCCTAAGCAGTGCTCGTTAAGACGCACAACGGCCTTGGCGGTGATCTCCAAATTGGAGGACGCAGTGAGCATGTGGAATTGCCAAAGCAGACTCTTTTTCCTTGTAAGCTCATTCGAATCCCTCAGATAATCCTCGGCATCCTTCTTCTTATCTTCCAGAGCACTCTTTTCCCGCTCAACCACTCTAAGACGATTGACCTTCTCTGCTCGCTGATCATTCAGCTCCTCGACTTCCTTGTTTGCGTCGTCGATTGGCTGTTTATATTTCGTAGTCCCAATGATATCTTCGAGGTACTCGAGGAGGCCGTCTTCGTGCTCATTTTGGGCTTTGGCTTTCATAAGAGCAATGGACTCTACTTCTCCCTAATTGTTAGCTGTCGCAATGAGCAATGCCGTACCTGTAGGATAAGGAAACGGTTATGATCGAGATCAATTCCCTTTGCTTTCAATAGTGTCGTGACTTCTGTGAATGTACTGGTGTGATCGTTTATCGAGTACTTCGAAGAATTGTTTCGGAAAGCCGTACGGGTGACGATGAGGGACGAGTCTGGGACGAGTCGGAAGTTGTCCACGCCGGCCTGAATATAAGATGACCGCCCAAAACGTTGAGCGAGAACAAGAACATACCTCATCTACAATCTCCCTGAACCAAACCTCGACTGAACAGCTCTCTAATCCCTCCTTCCCAGCAGAATTATGGATTAGTTCCGATAATTTCCCTTGTCTCATCTTGCTCGCCCTGTATCCGAAAACAAAGAGTAAAGCATCAATGGTATTACTTTTCCCACTTCCATTAGGTCCAACAATTGCACTGAAACTCTTGTGGAACGGTCCGATCTCCTGTCGACCTGCGTAAGACTTGAAATTGACCAAGACCAATTTATGGATCGTTAATCTAGGTTTAGGTTTGCTGGGACCAGCTGGCATCTCGGGCATTGGTAGTGGGATTGCTTGTGGGATTTGAGGACCGGGAGTAGATGGAAAAGTATCTTTAGCTGTACCTGATGAGCCTGGAGTAGCTTGTGCAGCGGTCTTGTAGTCTGCTGGTGTCGGAGTGGGCGGTGGTAGGAATTGGGGGTTCTTCGATTTGGGTTTCGCCGTACTGGCGAGGTGATCTTGAGGTAGATGTTGGGTGAAGTCCTCTTCCTCTTCTTCTTCTTCCTCTTCTTCCTCTTCTCCATCTTCTTTTTCTACCTTCCCATCTTCGTCATCATCCTCGACAGCGCCAGGCGGCCTCACACGATTAGGCATAGGGGTAGCTTCTTCCATTTCATCGTCCCCTGCGCGAGCGGGAGTGCTGCTGTTGAAGACATCGAGGGTAGCGCGTGGTGCAGGTCTAGAGACTCGCTTGGGCATGGGCGTAGGCTCGACATCGTCCGCAGCAGCCTGTCGCACGGGAGTCGACTCCTTGCCTGCTCTCATGTCGTCTTCGTCCTCATCAGCATCCACCGGTTCCTGCTTAACAGCCACAGCCTTGCCCTTCCTCTTCGGCTTGACCGGCGTCTCCTCCTCTTCTTCTTCTTCTAGAGCTACCGAGTCTTGTGTGATTCTCCGACTTCTCCTTGTAGGAGCAGGCGCCGCTGCTGGAGCTTGAGCTTTCGCTTTCGAAGTCCTCCGTATCGGTTTGACAGTGGCCGGTGCGTCATCATCACTGGCTGCCGAGGCTGATGATGCCTCTGATGGAGCGGGTGATTCGGACGGTACACGAGCCGAGCTCACTGCTCTTGTTGACCGGCGTGGAGGCATCGTCTAGTATGTACGGTACAAGTGGTGACGATAATGAGTAATTTAGGGGTTTGTTGATGTTTGATTTCGCGACGCGTCGCGGATGCCACGTGGTCTGAACCAAGTCTATGTAATGACGGCTCCTGCTACACCAAGCCTCTCCTTTTATCTCGTTTGGTCTATCACGGCCAAAGCAGCAGTGTAGGGATGCTTTGGCGCCCCGACCTCGTGAAATTCTCATGACATTGAATGAGAGCTGAATCAAATGTGTCGACCCCAAGGAATGGTAATTTATCGGGATGCTATGAGCAGGAAACACACACACACAACCATGACGCAGCGACACGCCTTCCAGCTGGTTCTCGGAACTTGAGACTTGGGGAAAACACCTACTTATCAAACAGATCATTGAGCTTAAAGCCGTTGCGAAGTGACTGAACGAAATGCGCGCAGTGATCCTAGCTTTAATCATCTCCACTGCGACTTTCCTCCAAGAATATCTCTTCGACACCACGATTTCCTTGAACATGTACCGGCTTTACCGAGATATCATCATTGGCCTACTTGCCGTCCACTGCTGGGATGTGTACGCAGAGAGAGAAAATCAGAAGGTGTTGGCGCTCGTAGAGTCGGGTGCTGAGAAAGTGGAGGAAGGTATAGAAGAGGTTGGACATAAGTGAGTACTTGATGGTGTATCGAAATCTTTGCTGACTGTAGACTTGTCAGTGAGGTCACTGGATGAGATGCGACGAGATTTGACCCCGGGTTGAATAGCTATACATTCACGGTATGAAAAGCATGGTGTACAAGATTACAACTTTGAAGAGACCTGCCCCTTCTTCGAAATATACCCCATTGCCAGATCAGCTGCTTCTTTTCCGATTCCTGCACTTGCCTGGTATCTGCTGATGAGCCGATAATCTTTTCAGTACAAATACACAGACGCACCCAGCAGGACCGATTCCATAGGCATGGACAACACCAACCTTCCTCTTCTTCCCCTTGACACTAGCAGGCAACAACTTCCCCTCTCCAGTCGTTCTCTCTTCCAATTCCACTCTAGCTCCACCTTCCCTACAAGGTCTCAGTCCAACATTGTGCTTGATCACTTCGATCTTCTCCCATCCCTGTCCGTTACTCAGTGCCGGGCAGAGCTTGTAAGCGTTCTTCAAGATCTTCTCGGCAGTTTCCATGTCGGGTAAAGTGGACCATACGTTGGGTAAAAAAGTTCCACCTAGAATAACATGCCCCTCGGACGGCCGTGGGATGATATACATTGATTCGCCCTTTGGCAGGAAGTTGGGATCTCGACAACCGTAATTCGTCTTCACATTCGGTGCTTTTACCAAAACGGTCTGACCTCTCGCAGGGAAGACTTTCGAATCTTCGACACCGATAAGTGATCTCGAGCCGAGACCTGTAGCATTGATCACCAAGTCGACCTGACCGATGCCGGGAATATCGTACGCCTCGTCCAATGCAGATACCCGTTGACGAACGAAAGGGACTCCGTGGGATTTGAGCTTGTTGGCGATATGGTTAAGGTACTGAGGGGCATTCAAGGTGAATGCTTCCCATGCTAAACCATGATTCCATCCAGAAGGTAATTGGGATTCATCAAGGCGACGATACTGCCCGTGTTCAGCAATTTCCTTGCGATATCAAGCATGACCCGTTAACTCACGTTGCGGACTATATCCTTCCACCAGCCCTGACCATACAGATCTTGACTCGCAACATAGAGGAACGGCGTTCTCACGATCAGCTCCGGATTTGTCTCGACAAGCCGATCAAAGTGATGGAATGTTGCCCTTTCTCTTTCTTCTTCAGCCTTATTGACGGCATAAGCAGACCAATTTGCACCCTTGCCATGAGCTAACGTCCTTCACAAGTCGTCATATACGTACAGCCCAAGGCGAAGCGAAGCCGGTGCTATCGAGATCTTCGGGCAGTTCCCTCCCGACTACCGCTACCTTCACACCCCTCTCGACCAGCTCAATAGCGACCGATAGTCCGAGGACTGCCGCATCAGCTCATGACACCTCACACGACATACTTCCTGATCCCAGTACCACGACTTCATATTTGCCCATGTTGCGATTGTGGTAGTGCTAAGTGTAGTAGAGACCAATGTTGGAATTAAGCAGCTTGGACACGCATCAACATGCTTCGGAGTCGACTAGACTTGATTGGCGATGCGGATCATCTTTTCGCCAACCCGTCCTCGGGCATCTCCGAACAAGCTCAGATCCCGGAAATCACGGTGATCATCAGTCACTTGTTCACTCAAACATCATTATGGGTATCTTCATTGTAAGACCCATTCGCGGATGACTCTGGGCGCGGAACTGAGAGATAGTGTGCAATCTTGAAAGCTAAAGAGGGCAAGGTCGAGGAACTACACTCCTGTGCGTACCCCTTTCTCCGCTTACTTCAGCTGATTATCCGAGTCATGGACAAGGTCTTTGAAAATGTCCAGACTAAAGAACCCAATACGATCCAATATCAGATCGTCAAGAACTCAAAGAAGCCCAATGAAGTGATTGTATTCGAAGAGGTAAGGTTGCCATCGTCGTGGTTCCTCGCGACACCCAGCTGATTGGTAGTACACTGATGAAGCTGCTATTAAATGTAGGTAGCCTCACTGATCATGTTGTGTAGCTGACGCACAGTCCACGCAGCCAGTGATGCTTTCCAAGGTATATACAAAACGCCCCCGCAGCAACTGAAGCTAACTAGCAGCATTCTCAAAAGCCATCCCCGACCTCTGCGAAGGCGGAAAGATCGACCTCAAGAGGACCCAATTGATCAAGAGGCACTTCTCTAAAGGATTCCCATCCAAGTTATGAAGGTCGTGACAAGAGATGCATAAAACTATGCCTAATCCACTTCAAGGTTGCCCTTTCACTTCAAGCCCGGTCCACAATCTCTAAGCTACACGTATCTATATCTGAACTGAATCTTGGTCTAAATGAGTGTGATTGAATACAATACAATGTTAATTCCTCCTATCTACCGAATCGGAAGTCGAGCCGTGAAAATGATTTTACCGAGCCTGGTGACCTGATGGATTGGCGACCTGACGATCAGCCTGTTTCGTGGGAATTTACTTGCTAGCTTACGTGTAATGGGTTCTCCCTTTCCATGGGTGTGTTGTCCGCACTACCATTTCCATAGCTATCATCATAATGCTGGTAGCCGGCATATGGGTCATCGTACTGCTGAGGCGACAATGGCTGTTGCGAGCTCGGTAGGTCTTGGTAGTTTCCAGCTTCTCTTGGATCGAAGTAGTAAGCTCCGCCGTCGGCATGTGCTGGTGCATATTGACCATTGCCGTAGTTGCCATAATTCTGATCGGAATATCCACCATTCTGATCGTATCCCCCAGGTTGACCGTATTCGGCGGGCTGATCGCTGTAGCTACCTTGATGACCGTATGCGGCTCCGGCAGCAGCAGCTCCTCCAGCAGCGCCGTAGGCGTCGTATCCACCGGCATTGCCATAAGAAGCGCCGTAATTGTTGTATTGAGCCATTGGCTGATTAGCGCTTGATGGGTAAGATTCCGAGGTATGCGGACCACCGGAACTGACATCGGCATCCTCATCAAGAGGTGAACGGCCAGAATTGTTGGAAGCGGCGATAGCGGCAGCAGTGACTTCCCGATCCAGCCTCTGCCTTCGCCTTCTTCGGAAACAGAGTAGACCGAGAGCGAAAGCGACACCGACGACTACGAGCCCGACGACGACAAAGACACCTGCAACGGCACCGGTGTTGTTGAAGAAGGAACTTCCTCCTCCGCCTCCCCTATTTCCGCTGTCAAGTGCGCCTGATGGATTGTGCACATTCACAGTGACTGTATAAACCTGACCGCCGGATGTGGTGACCAGAGTGGAGGCGAAGGAGGATGGGGTAACGGTAGTGACTCGACCATCGGCCTCGGTAGTAGCAACACCCACAGCGGAAGAAGCGGTGATGTCTGTTGGCGTGGAAATGGAGGATATGGCACTACTGCTACTGCCCGATGGTGTCACGAACAGTGTCGATGTGCTAGAGGTCAGCGGCTTCTTTGAGTGAGAACAACACAAGTACTCACCTGCGGTCAGCAGCAGCTGCTGAGCTAGATTCTGGTGCTGCGGAGCTGGCAGCTTCGGAGCTTGCTGGAGGCACTGTGGTAGTAATGGTGGATGATTGAGGTGCGCTGCAACGTCAGCGATTGCCAAATGATTGGTGGCAGACTACTGACCTTGTAGGCTGCTGCGCTGAAGACGAAGGAGCGACGGAGGAAACGATAGTTGTTACGGTCGTAGACTGCTGTGGTTGTTGAGACGTGGTAGGTTGAGCACTTGAGGACGCGGGAGGAGCGGCGGAGCTCGATTGAGGAGGATTAGAGCTACTCTGCGGTGGAGCTGAAGAAGAAGGTTGGTCAGGCGTGGTCGATGACGGTTGAGGTTCAGGAGAGGCAGAGGATGAAGGAGCTGGAGTATCAGATGCGGTAGGAGAGGGGGAAGTGGATTGGGTAGGTGTATTTGATGATGAAGGTGGGAGTTCTAGATGGTGTTACACGATGTCGCTCTGCGACAAGGCGGGATATGGACTTACCTTGAGTTGTAGCTTCTGCGGCAGATGATGCGGGAGCTGCCTCGCTCGACGCTGGAGCTTCCGAAGAAGCAGCTGGCGCAGATGTAGCCGCCCCTTCGGAAGAGGCCGGATCCTGACGCTTCACTCGTTGATATTGTGCTGGCATCTTGGTATGTCGTTGGAGAAAGACTTGGATGAAGCTTTTGAAGCGGGGTGTGACAAAAAGGGTCGAAAGATAGGGTCAAGTCGATCGTGGGGCGACGCCTATAATCGGAGTTGACGATTCGGTGGGGTCGAGTGTCAAAGGAGGCGGATGATGCGGTTACGATACTTGTCCGACTGATTTTCTTGAATTGACTGAGCGCTGTATGGATGCCCGCAGAGTAGATGCTACACTTGATTCAAATGATCCAAAGAATGCAGTGCCAGGTGCTCGACCTCAAAAAGCAATTCAGGGTAAAATCAAATGACACGCTTGGCCCTGTACACAATGTAGCCGCTTTGGGTAATGTGGCACATAGATAGCCGATTGGGGGAGGCGCGTTGCCGGACCGGCTTATCTGCATGCCTTACGGGGAGATACAATCCGTGCGCCTATCAACAACCAATCCTACCTCCACTTTGATTGTCCACTTTACTCGATCATTTCATACGATAATGTCCAGCCTCTGCCAGACCTGCTCATCGCAGCTCACTCCAACATCCCTACGGCAGTCGTTTATACCGCCTTGCTGTAGCACTCCGATTTGCCCGGCTTGTATCCGCAACAATCCAAGATTACGTGAATACATCCCATGTCTAAGATGTGGCGATCTCACGTCCCGAGATGGGGAATCGAGAGTCATCAGAGGGAGGAGAGCTCAGGAGTGGGAAGCTGTAGACACGGATGGCGGTGATGTGATGTTTGACGCCGAGGACGATGAGGTCGACGGGCTAGAGTCGGTGGGAGGGCAGGAGCATGGGCTAAACGGTCAGCAGGAAGCTGATCGATCCAACTCGCCACCGGCTGAGCAATCCAATGGCAGAACGCCAGTAGGGCCAGGGCCAGTAGAGAAAGAGGAGGAAGAGGAAACGGTCGAAATTAGACATACAGTCTCCAAATCCGATACAGTCCTGACGATAGCGCGAAGATACGCTGCGGACGTAAGCGTGCCCCAGTAATAAAAATAAACGCTCAACTAACTTTCAGCCACACGAGCTTCTAGCCTTAAATAATCTACCTCCGACTGCCCTATCTACCAATCCAAGAATTTTACAGACTCGTAAATCAATCATCTTTTCGCAACGAAGACTACCCAAATCGCTTGCCAAACAAGCCACAGAGATCACTCCAGAGGAAGATCAGAAGAGGGCGGAGGAAAGGGCTGTAAAACGTTTCCAGCTAGTCACCAAAACCGTCGACCCGGGAGTAGGCAAAGCCTACCTATCAATCCAGGGAGAATCGCCTCATCCACTTGAGAATGGGAGTGGTGAGGTAATGGACAAGGAGGGAGGCAGCAAAAAGATCGGCAATTTAAGTAAAGAGGATCGAGCAATGGAACAGTGGTTCGAGGATGATGAATGGGAGGGCGAGAATTCGAATCGCCTGCCGAAGAAGAAGGAAGGCAAGTGGACCAGCGTCGGTGGAGTGAAGCAGGATGAGAAGAGAGGATGGTTCGGGCTGAAGAGCTAAAGGCGCTGAGAATTGCCATGACGTCCAATACCGCACGATCTCACGATGATAACCCAAACTGTAATCATATAGCTTGTATAGGTCATATTTACATGTAAAATATCTGACGCTCGCATCTTCAGTCTCGCCTTTCACTCCGTCCAATTCGGCCTACTATCTAAGGGTGATTGACAAACTTGATACGTCCAGACTGCAATATGAGCGCAACTCTAGGCAATAATACGGATCACTCACAACGTTGACAAGAGCCGAATCGGGTTTACCCTCTGCCTGGAAATGAGGATCGCTTCCGAAGAAGGCAGCTGGGAATCCAGGATTGAAGGGCGCGGCTTTGTCGAGCTTGGCCAGCTGTTCAGTCGACAAGGTGATCTTGAGTGACTACTCATCAGCTTATATCCGCCAGTAAATACGAGGGACATACCTCTACGTTGGATTTGAGGTGCTCAATCTTGACACCACCAATGATGGGGAAAGAGTATGGGTATTGCTGCCTAGCCCAAGCCATTGCGACTGTCTATCAGCGATTTCCCGGACTAACATGAAGAAGGCAGACATACTATGAGCGAGATGAGTCCCACTTCCAACTTCATCGGCGACTTCCTGGAGAGCCTTGCAGACTTTGACTTGATCATCGGATGGTCCAGCACCTCCTCGAAGGGATTTGCCCCTCTCTTCGAGCTCCTTAGGAGGCTTGAAGTGCCCTGAACCCATGACTCCCCATGGTGCTGCTCATCAGTGCCTAGACAGATCGAGAACGGGAAAGACTGACCAACACCCATACCGTTCGCTCGGCACATTGGGAGTACATCTCTTTCAAAGTCTCGGGCGGAAAGGTTCCATTGTCCTTGGCTGGTGATGAGCAAGATGTTTTAAGGGTCTAGTGAGATGGACGTACTAAACAACAAATTGAGCAAGACCGTGCGATCTGGCATACTCATTTGCTTGAGCAACAATCCAAGCTGGAGTATCTGATACACCAAGGTACAAGACCTTTCCACTCCTTACCACATCATTCAACGAAAGCATAACCTCCTCAATGGGCGTAGAGTAATCCCACCAGTGAACATAGAGGATGTCAATGTAATCGGTCTTCAACTTGATGAGTGAAGCTTCGAGAGAGTGCTTCAATGATTTCTTGTGATTACCGGCATAATTGACTTGAATACCAGAGAATTTGCCTTCCTTCTTGTCGACGAAAGGGGTAGTGAATTTGCTAATTGTCAAACACTGTCATGGTAATCAAAGAGAAGGGGCGCTTACGTAGCGAGAACGATCTCGTCTCGGATCTTTCGCTTCTCCATCCATTCACCAATGATCACCTCGGATTGCTCGTCTGGCTGTCAGCTCGCGCTTTCATCCTACAATTGCAAACTGAATTACCCTGGTAGTTGTTGGCAGTATCGATGAACTGTGGGTCAGCACCCGTTTTGCGGTGGAAGATTCACTCACATTACCACCCATGTCATAGTAGCTATCAAGGAACTTCTCAGCTTCATCGTAGTTCATGCCATTACCCATGAACCCTTTCCACTGATCTCCAACCGACATAGCTCCGATGCAAAGGGGGGAGACCCTCACTATCTGTCAACATTGTCCTTTGTAGCTATGTAGGTGGTGTGACCTACAACCACATTTGGGAGCAAGAAGCCTGTAGTTGGCCAACTCGGATTTGGGTTCAGGAGCGGGAGCAAAGATATCTGCCATACCCCTCGCTCCTTCGCCAGAGGGAGTGTAATCAGAGGGATTGGAGGCTACTTGTCTAGATGGTGCCATTGTTGTATTGATTTGTCTGATTGTGAGTGATGAATGCCTATGATCAACGTTCAGATCAGCGTTATATAACCTTGTTACGAGGCCTACGGCGATTCAACTGATTCTAGGAACAAAGTGGAGGTTACTCCACCCCACCTCCACCACATGCCCGTCGGCCTGGGTTGTTATGTCAGTCCATGAGTGGAATTACGCGGTCCCTTTCACTACTGATATCTTCGGATGGTGGAGGGTCTCCCGTGGATTATCTTGTACAGGATCCAGGACAGAGACGGACGATTTAAGCGAAGTTCAATAAGATGCGAAGGATGGCGAGACGCTTGGACCTACACGTGATCGCGGGGTAAACTGTAGAGGCGATTCATCATGTATGAGTACAAGTTATCACTGCAAGATCTATATCGAATTATGTGTTCCACATCCAACTCTATGCCGGTCCTTGCTCTCCTTCGATGACGACTCGTTATTTCATCTAGACAACTTGTCCCGTTTCTGGCATGATACCATTTTGACGAATGAGAACCTCTGCACGTGTCAGTCACGTTTCCAAAGGTGATATAATAAGAGGGACAAACTGAAGAACTCGTAACTCAACCAAGAAATTGCGGTGGATGGAGCGACAGTCATTACTCGTGGACCCATTCCTCTTCTCAATCCTTTCCATCCATCCCGTTCCCTGATGATTCGTAATGCCTCGGCCATTCCTTTGGCTTTCCGTATTCTTTCATCTGTCGATGATCCCCTCGTTTGCAGCAATGTCTAACATCAGTCACGCTCTCGGTTACTTACAGATAAGACTCACTTTGGCGACGTCTAAAGGAGTCGTGACCGCGGCAGCGATACCTCCTGCGATACCACCAGCAGTAACGTGTGTAGTGGGACTGTACCCCCCATCTGGGTTCAAGACTCCTTTGAGGAATTCGTAGGCTGAAAATTGAACAGCGGTGAAGGGAACGCTCATGGTGAGAGTGGTCGGGTACGACACATAGAATGCGGCCAGACCTTCGGAACGGTAGACGGATCGAGCACATGACATGACTGTACGGTGAGGTGAATTTCGAATTTGCATACGTTGCTTGATGACTGTTCATTAGGCTTATTCGTAGGCGGTAGTGGATAGCATACCATCGAATGGGTTCATGAGAGCGTCAGAAGTGACGGTAGCCGCTGCTCCAGCAAAGGCTGCCCTGTTAGCTATCACCCGACATTCGATAAAGGGACTTACCGGTCGCTCCAACACCCCACCATCCTACTTCCCTACCACCACTGATCTCCCTGATGAATTCATACATTCCAAAATGGGCCGCATGAGCAGGTCCAGCTCCAAGAATCACACTAGCCACTCCTCGCCATAATGACCTGATTCCTTCCCCTGTTGAGACGGATCGAAGATGCTGGGAAAAGGTTGTGAGGACTGGGGGCGGACGAGGCGCAGATCCTGAGGCTGTTGTAGATGACAGATTGAGGAGTTGTGTTGGGTTGAGCGAGGGCAGGACTTGCATCCGGGTCTACAATCAGTATTTGGACCTCTCATGCGAACGAGACCTACTTTGATAGAATCGACAGGGAATATAGCTGCATGCTCAGAGATACCGGCCTAAACAATCAGCGCCCAGATTCCATTTCGAATCCGGGTCCAAGGTGATCCTCGCGGATAACCCAAATTCACTCACCATTGCTCCAGCCATCATGTTGACACCCCACCCAGCTCCAACCGGTAAACTCTCGTAATCATGATCCTCGACTCCCCCAGCGTCATCTACGATGGCCGGATCCTGAATATGCGTGGAGTGTGGGTGTATATGTATACTGGGTGGTGTCGAGGAGGAGGCAGATGCCATTTTGAGGCGATGTGTCGTGAGGATCGAGCGCCAGTGATGGGTGTCCTAGCGAAGTCAGTATGTAATTTCGAGTGATAACGCCAGTCCGCCCTTGGATGTCGTGATGAAGTAATGGGTTTTGCAGGGAGTCTGATGTAGATAGGTGCCAAGGGACGACGACCGAGGATCGCCGATACCAAACTTTTTGTAGGAGCTACGACTTACTGATTTTTTCGGCCGACTCTGTCTGGAGGGTCTATACTCCTGTTATTGCTTCGATACGTCGATGACTAATGCCCCTTGAGAGTATGCTTGGGAATGGAACGGTGTCCTTGTTGCGAGCTGGTGAAAATGTCGACTCGGTGATGTATTTGGACCGGCAACTGTGGAAACGAGGAAGTGATGACGGAGGCAGATTTGATACGGAGAGTCAGCTGAAATCTGGAATTGACATCAAAGCATCTTAGCCGCCGGGAATCAGAATAACTCGTTGAGCCAAGTCTCCAATATGACACTATGCATAAATGGCAGCCCGTAGGCGGTACCTGATCATGAAGGGCGACCGACAAACGCCTGCCATGCATCAGTGCAGTTTGGGAGAGCTACTGGAAATTTCACATTGCTTCGCAGCTTCGGGCGAGGTCTAAGATGGGCGCCTATCGCCAGAAAGAGCAATGAAGGGTGTCATAACAGTCATTACATCGCGGCGAGCTATAGTATGGAGTAAATCTCTATCCAAGCCTGTCCTATCCTTCCTACCCTTTTCCTCTTTCGCAAGAACGGATAGCCTATCTTCGAGCCCTCTTGAGTACTCCAGCTACTACCAAACCCGTGACAGCAGCTGCACCTGCCAACAATCCCATACCTATCATCAGCTCTAGTCCTGATTCGCCAGTAGCAGTGGGTGACTCACCAATGTAACCATCCCTCGTGACTGATTGTTCGATCAAAGTACGTAAGGATTGAGCTTGCATATTGTCTGGCTCGACGGAAAGCAGTAAATCTACATACTCAGCAGGCGATCGTAACGTCACGACGGAGGTTGGAAGGGGCGGGACTCACCATTGAATTTACGAGCATGACTGTAATTACGTAGTTTGTAATATCCAACGGCGATGTAGTAAGTACATTCCCTTCTATGTGATGGGCTGGCAGAGTAAATCTCTACTCCGTCAGTTGGAGCCGGAGACGCAATCCTAGATTCAGCGTACCCTGTAATAGCTTTACTCCTTCCGTCTGTAATTCCGGGTTCGTAGACTTGACTAGTCCCCATCCTGTTCATCAGCTATCAGGCGATTGTCTAAATCAAAGGTGGCTAGCTGACCATAATTGAATTTGGACTGTGTGCTAACATGTCCCTGCTCTATCTCCCGATAATATTGTCTTCTCAAGACCTGCTGTCAGCCTTGGATCCGCGAGTGTAATCTGAGAGAAATACATACCTCGAGCTCATCAGGTGAGAGGGTCATTTCCGCCTCGGCGGCGTAAGGTAAATCTGTCGCCATATTGTTCTTGTTCGATGGTGTACGACTTATCGTTGAATGGTTCCGAATTCCGGGTTCGGCAAAGCTTGATCGCAAGTAATGGATTGAATGTTGCAGCTGTGCAATCGTGTCGGTGTCGAAGAAGGTGAGTGACGATGACGTCTCGGCGACACTATTAGCGGAAGCAGAATACTCTGTTCAATAGCGATAAAATGCTAATAGAGTCAACTTAGCATTACAGTATTTACTAATGAGTATGATACAAACTCAACATTGCAATGTCGCTGATCCCTCTTCCCGATCAAATGCCTAAGAATCTTCTTAGTCACTCGGATCTGCGTCGTCGGTCTCGTCCGCCTCGTCTTGTCTTTCACCTGCCTTCGCAACATGCCTTCATCAATCTTACTGGTCCCAATTACCATTTGACACCCTCTATGTCATGCTCCCATCGCTGATTAAAAGTGTATGAAACTTGGACCGAGGGTAGTCGATCAGGACAAGAAGGCGCAGTAGCATGAAACCTTACAGTCTTTTGGAAGAACAAATGGCATCTCGCCCCGCCGTTGAACCGAAGAAAGCTGCAGAAGACGCTGAATACAACAGGTCAAATTCGAAATATAGTGTGCTACTTATTCACGACATCCTCTTCTCCCTCTGCACGAATCTTGTCACCCGTAACAATAGTACCAGACTCACAACCCCCTTTACAGACCCACTGCAAACCATCCACTGGAACCCTCTTCAACTCCACTTCATCCCTCTCCATTACTTGGTTGCACCTGACACATTCTTCATGTACAAGCTCATCGATTTTCAAATGCTCGATTCCCACCTGCTGTGGCGAGTGAGGTTTGGCAGTAGCCTGACTATCGAAGGGAGGTGATCGGGGACTGAGTCGATTGAGAATTCGCTGGAATGAGGACAAATGAGGTCGAAGAGGAGACAAGCCTTTGGCAGTGGTCATTGCGTTGATAGTGGGGTTGGAGTTGGATGTGAGAGTGATGTTGAGCTCTCGGGGCAGGGAATGGGAATGTGAAGCGGCGCGGACTGTGATAAGGGACGAAGGGATATTGGGGTCAGCGGCTCCTCCAGCCGGTAGGATGTTTGTACTGATCTGTATTTTCTTTGGAAGGGATCCTAGTCGGATAGAAACGACACTTTTGGGGAGCAGTAATATCGGTGGATCTTGTCCAGCGCGATCGAGGCTGTTTTGGATGGCGGGGATCGGAGTCATGATATCAGTGTTTTTCATGACTTTGTGATGAAAAAGCTTGGTGATAGATGCAGTGAATGAAGATCAACAGGGACATCAGCTCCAATGACATTCTCTTGTTCTCACACGCCCTCTTCTGCATGAAAGGATTATCCCCTTGCCCCTTCCCACTTTCATAAAGGTTTGACCCCCTATCTCTGGCCGTATCGGATCCCGGATACTTATCTGTTCCCCGCCGTTATCAATCCCGAGATTTGGCTGAACACACCTGCAACGTCTGTCTGTCGTGACAAGAACGAGTTAGACTACACAGCGCTAAGATGGACATAGAAGATGATGATGCGTTCCTGTATGGAGAATCTTCTCCGCCTCCTGTAGCCGCCCCAAAAGCATTGGAGACGCCAAAAGTGACAGAAGTCAAACCGGATGTTTCACCAACGCGTTCGTCCTTTCTTCCTGTTTGAAGCGCTTGTCTGACAGAAATAGCAAATGCCGCGGCGGCACCTGCATCCGGTCTATCTGCTGCTATGGCTGCGTAAGCTGGTCCTATCGAAAGGCATTGGGGAGCTGACAGACAGGTCGCTGGCGGCATACGGTATTGACCCAACCTCGGCTGTAGTTGAGCAAGCTCCAGAAGATGGACCCGTGGAAGAGGAAGATATGGAGGATGAAAGCGATAGTGATGATGAGGATGATGTCAAGCTTGTCTTGACTGGCCCCGGAAATAGGATGGATCTAAGGTATGCCACAGATCAGCCATGTGATGGTGACTGACCTGTAGAAAACCTCAGCAGTCTAACGTTATCGGAATCGGAAAATGGGCGCATACATCTACTGGAAATGCACCTATACCCGCTGCTCCGACTCAGTCAACTCCTACGAAGCGTACGTTCTGACTGTCTCCTTCGCATCATTACTGATCGTATAGAAGCACCTGTCTCTACCGCCATCCCAGGTCAGACGACAGAATACAATCCCCAAGCCCGTCCCTCTGGAACCCCGAATCCATTACAGAACAACCCAATCGCACCCTCCGGAGGCGCTTCGACCCCAACGACAATCCAGCATCCACATACAAACGGAGCGCCATCATATCAAAATCTGCCTGCTTCGAATCTACCGGTCGTGACTGCCGGTTCAACACATCCCAAGGTCGACCCCTCCAATCCCACTGGAATCATTCCTTCGACGGGGGCTAGTGTATATGAGATTGATCTTGGACAATTTGAGGGCAGCGGACAACCGTGGAGAAGGCCTGGGAGTGACTTGTCAGATTGGTTCAATTTCGGATTTGATGAAGTGACATACCCCAAATTCCTGCGTTTCAGGTCGGATATGGAAGCGGGAAGGCAGGCTCTGGTAAGCTATTTCTCACAGAAGACTCAAAGACAAGCTGATGATTAGGCAAATCCAATGGGTCAAATGCCAAATGACCTCCCTGGGTTATTGCACCTCAATATGCAGATCCCCCAACCGAACATGGGAATGATGAATGGCGGATTCAACCCTCAACAGCTTCAACAGATGCAACAGCAGATGATGATGGGTCAGGGAATGGAGGGTATGATGGGTATGCCACAACAGCAACGACAACAGATGCAGCAGCAGCAGCCAATGCAGCCACAGCAGCAATTCCCACAAAGACAGGGTGAGTCAACGAATGGCACGATGGCTGGAGTATCGCTGAACAATCAGCAGTGAATAACCGAGCATCTGCGACGCCTGGTGCGCCAAATGCCGCCGGATCAGAGGCACCGGAGGAAGTCAAGCAAGAGGAGCCAGATGTGAGCCGATCGCCGAAGGAGAGGCGAGATATGCTAATAAAAGGTGTTATCCGATATGGCGAGCCAAAATATGGCAAACCAGGAGAACATGAACGCGAACGGCATGACAGGCGGAGCTGCTTTCCGGGGGCGCGGAATGGCTATGAGAGGTATGCCCACTCGGGGAGTGGCCCAACGGGGACGAGGAGGTATCGCAGGTAAGCTCCACTTATCATCTACGTTGCCGGTGGCTGACGCATAGTGCCCATGGTCCCTCAGGGGCCACGAGCGGCTCAGCAGATGGTCAACAGTATCCCCAAAGGTCCTAAGGCAGGTCGGTTCAAGGATAAAGACCGGGTCGAGCCATCGTCGTCAGCCGCTGGACTTGACTATGGCGATTCGGCCGCATCGTCCAAATCACGAACACCGAGTCCTGTCAAGCGCTCATCCCGCCGTCGAAGGGATAGTTATTCTGACGATTCTCGGTCGCCCAGCCGGTCGAGGAGCCCATCCAGGAGCAGAAGTAGGAGCCCGACACCGAAGCGGGAAAAGCCAAGATCATCCCGTCCATCCAGGAGCAGGAGTAGAAGCACGACACCCAAACGGGAAAAGCCAAGATCGTCGCGTCCATCCAGGAGCAGAAGTAGGAGTCCCACGCCGAAGCGAGAGAAAGGGAGGTCGTCACGTAGTAAGAAGGAAAGAGAGAAGTCTTCAACTGCCACTTCGTCAAAACGTAGAAGTGGGTCCACTAGCAAGAGAAAGAGGGATGATGTGGGTCTCGGGCCTGGTGGATGGGAGAGTGATGGTGAGCAGGAGGAGAGAAGGTCATCTAGGTAAGTCTGGTGTCAAGTTTATGCTGGAATTGGCTAATTGGGTAGAAGGCGTAGATCAAGGTCAACTGATGATGGGAAATCAAGAGATGAGGTCAAAACTCGCGAAAAGTCATCACGTAGAAAACGCCGAGAGGCTTGATGATGCCTTTGCTAGTCCTAGTCCTGTATGCATTGTTTGGAACAATATATACAAACCCCTTAGATCTACAAAGTAGGGTTCTTGGATCTGTCGTTATCGTGTTCCTCGATATCTCCATCACATTCCCATGGGTATGCGAGCCAAACATCTGGTGTGTCTACTGCAGAGAAGTATTTGACGCTAGCGTCTAGCTCTCCTGCTTTCTCCTTTAGCCTGATTGTCAGTCTTTTCCCCTTTCTTGATTACGATATGCCGAAGGGACTGACTTGTTGTGAACGACGAAGATACCCAATTGAGTCTCGGCCCTCAACCTCTCACGTTCTGATTCATCTTTGACTGCTGCTAGTTGTAGCTCGATATCACGTTGTAGCTCCTTGATACAGTAGCTGTTCATGAGCTCTTGAACGTTGACACGAAATGAGCTGTTGCGTACATAAGAGTTCGCCTGGTATCATCGACCTCGTCGACGACTAGGATTTTTCGACCAAGAAGACCACCTTGGTTGTAGTTGCTTCCAAGCTACCATTAGCCGGACACTTTGCTCATGTGGAGAAATTGGATTTACAGTAGAGAAATCAAGCCATTGAGTCCTTACGACCTCGGCACCAGCCTGCTCTGCGATCTGTTCATCAGCAACGTCGATGCGAGGATAAGGGAGGACATACACCACCCATAGACTCGTAGAGGACCAGTCCGACTGCCTGGATAGGAATGTTCTTCTTGACGGTTCCGTCTAAGGTGTATTTACAAAAGGTCCGTAAAATTCGAGCTGGAATGAAACCTCCTCCTCCGATTGCGATGAACAAGTCGGGGCCTAAGATCAGCCTTGTGTAGAGGAATGATTGATATGTGTAGAAAATACGTACTGAACTGCTCCTTGATCTTCACGGCAGAAGACTGGATGGCCTTGTGCACATCGTTGTAGCTCAGTCGGATCCTGTCATTAGCTCTTTTCTAGACGAAAATGATTCAGCGTACATAGGAACATCACCTGGGTTACCCATCTTGCCGGTTTGTGTATGTGTAATTGGTATAAGTTGGTGAAGATAGATAGATAGGCTTGAACTTGAAATTTGTTATCTCGGCGCGTTCGGATTCAGGTTGCAGAAAGATCCGCTGTCTAGCTGTCTATTCCATCGACCTCATATCTTCTTTACACCATTATCAAGTCCGAACCTCATCGGAACAAAACCAGTTTTGACCTGAGAAGAGATCAAGAATCTCGTTACATACACGAGGTCATATTGCGCACGTACAACATGTCTACATCACCTCTACAGCACCTATATCGTTCACTACTCCGTGAAATCCGGCTAGCGGTAGGTCGTGCCCTTGGGGTGTCCATCACTCCAATCTAGCAAGGGAACATGAGGCTGGAATCTGATAATCAGTCTCCAAACCCCCGATCTACACGGAATCTGACGGTTGAAAATGGAATCAGAGATATGCTAGTCGCATCGAAAAATCCCGAATCGGCTCATAAATTGTTGATGGAGACTAGGGATTTCATGCGTGCATCACGTATACATTCCGTATGTCCTTCTCTCTCCATCGATGTCTGGTGTTCTATATCATGGAAGTGATACCCGAGAAAGTTGGGCTAACGAGCAGGACCTATTGAAACGTTATACACCTCTGGCTGATATGACGGAATCGGAAAAGATCCATGCTTCAGCTAGGAAAGTCGGGCTGGAGACACCCATCAAGTACAAGAGACCCGAGTAGAGCTCAGTAATGTGGACTCATGGCTTGTATGCATGTATATTACGGTATTATTCGATAGTATCGAGTCCTTGCCACTCCTCCTGTCGGCTCATTGCACTGCCTAGGCGTCACACTATTGGCTCCACTACACTGAACTAGACTCAGCCCTTTGCTCTGTAGGGCTGCGCAGTACCTTTAGTGCCTCTTGAAGCTACATGACGCCCATTGCTGCTTACACCCATGCGAGCTGAACGAAGAAGCTGCGAGCGTTGTCTCACACGTGGTCTTGCGTCATATAATTTGTAAGGTAGATCATTAGACCCCACTCTCCTTTTACCTTCTTCTATATCTAGCAGTCTCGTCAATACACTTCAGGAAGTCGTATCACAACAAAGCACACATAGCCTCACTACCACCGAATAATACCTATCGTGATGTCCGCACCAGTCGACATACCCGCCCGAGAAACCGCCACTTCCCCACCTATTGATCCCTCCAAACTCAACCATACTCCGGCAGTGATCCCCCTCTCACCCTCCAAGTCACAGACCGCACAGACCAATGTCGCTCAACCAGTGGAACCACCTCTGAGGTCTCCCGAGACCGAGACCCCATACCTCGACACTGGTATCATCACTGAACCCGCATCACACCCTACCGTGGCCGAAACTGGAGTCATGGCCGGATCACCTGGACAGGATAAAGGACCTGTCAAAGGACAATTGAAGAAGGTGGAAGGTGGGGAGAAGAAGGACGGCATCATCAGTCTTGGTAGTTTCGGAGGAGAGGGATTGGCTTTGAAACCGTCTAGAAGTCCGAGCGTTAGTCAACAGGGAGGCCAGGAGAAGCCATAGGGCGATTGACTGCTTTCGTGGGTTTGTTTCCCCTCTTTCGACTATACAATACCTAACGATTGTAGCCTAATGCTTGGAAAAGTGAGAAGCGGAATATCAGGAAATTTTGGGAGTAGGGATTGCACATGAAATATATATTCCGTCAGAAGTACGGTCAGGCATCAAGTCGTCATCATGTATACTATATTGGGCAGGGCTGTTTCCTTTCATTCGCCCTCACAGCATCAAGGAAAGCCTCAGGAGCTCGATAAGGGGAACGTCAGAGGTCATGCAATCCATTGATTACTTCGTAGCCTTCTTGGCTTGCCCAATATACTGAGACCTGTCCTGATATTAGACTCTTCTGTACTATCCCTTTCCAACTGGTTACGCCACCTTTTCAAGACCGCACAACTTCGTTCTCATTACGACTGCAGGAACAAATACGTCGACTATGTCAAATCCTGCCAGTACCGGAAGGAACCCTTCTACGCTCGCGCCTTCAAGCACCTACGTTGAAGTCGCCGGACAATTCTTTCCAGCAATTAAACGCGGCAAAAGTGCTGCAAGCAATGTGGGAGACTATTACAACGCAGAGGGGGCCATAGTTTTTGAGGCTGATGGCACTATCTCTCGGCTGTCTTGGTTCGGTTTCACAGACGACACCGGTGAATTCAAACCACATCATCCGGAACAAGGCGAGGGTAGCTACATCGAGCACAAGCTTGCTCCTACTCTGGGGTCGAAGCGAGGGCTAGGTGGAACTATCAAGTTCTTGGGGAGAGGAGAAAAGGTCGAAGAATATGATCGACCTAACACTTTCTGCTGGACGCCCACTTCGGCCCCTGTCACCACTGTGATGATCGATGACCAGAGGGAGCCGACAGCTTGAAAAGGGTCGGCGAGACCCTATGTTCAAATCAGAGAAGGACGAGAAGCAATGGAGTAGGGAATCATGTCTATGCAGATGCGTTTCGGCAAATGGGGGCATTCTGCGCCTGATGATGCAGTGCTTTGATTTCCGCGATGATCAGAAGGTAGCATTCGTGACGGCGTTGTGAAACACTACTCAATCTGTCCAGCACATCGCGGCAGGCCTCGTACTCGCTCCATTAGGCAAAGATCCATGAGGCAAAGATTCATGATATGTCCATGGGCTGTTACTGGATGTCAAGGTCCAAGAACGCTCTTTCATTGTCATTTTCGTTAAGGATCGAGTACAGTCTCGCTATCACCAAGTCGTCATGTGTGATATATGTCGTTTTGTTCTCTTGAGCCCTCCCCTCTTCCGCCGTCAGACCGTTCAAATGGTCCGTCCGCCTTCACTCCAGATCTGTTTCACCCGAGGGAAGCGCAGAGATGGGCCTTCCCTGCTGGACGAGGCCGATTCGGAGAAATATTCTACCGTGACTTCTTTCCCTACCTTCGAATCAGCACCTGGTCGTGCGAGAATATACTCGACTCACAATGAGATCCGGGTTCTGGCCAAACTTGATACGTTGGTCCGCAGTGAAACCACTTCCTACCGATACCCTGACGCCCTTGTGCTCAATCCAGATATTTGCCATCGCATCATACTCCCCAAACACCCCATTTACCGCCAACCTCATCCGCGAGTTCTCGACGTCAACAACAGTATATTCAGCATCTTGCCATTTCTTGAATTTCCGAATATCGCTCCTTCACATCAGCCATGGATGAGAAGTGGACTTACGATCTAGATCCCTTGTAAGGCTTGTCTGCCCTTAGAACCAGTCCCTCCCAACCCTCCTCTGCTGCTCGCGCTACCATCTCATCGATCTCCGAAGCATCTTTGATCTCCCATTGAGCCAAAGGTCGCAGGACCTTCCCATTGTCTGATTGTGTGGCTAACCAATCTCCTAGAGCTCGAATGTCTTGGACTCGCTTGCCGAACTTACTGGGCCCTTTAGCGGCATCGAAGAGGGAATAAGGGAGGATATCGAAAATGTAGTAGACAGGGTGAGCGATTTGATAGGGTGCCATCCGACGGATCTCTGATACTGTCGAGGTGAAGTCTTCTTCCAAGTTATCGTCCGACCAGATTGCCCCTGCCCCGGTGCCCTCGTCTGGCCTCTTTTCAAGCGACTCCGCTGCTTTCTCCCGCATCACGCAGACTTCTCCATCAATCACCAGTCGCTTTACTGATCCTTCCCCGTTCTCCTGAATGATCGCACCTCTCTCAAGTATCTCCCCCAGATAAGGATAGCCCTGCAACTTTGACAGTTGATCCTTTACTCGCTCCAATGAGGTGAAAGCCTTGCCGGTCCTGGAGTAGAATTTGGTATCCCAGACACAAGGCTCAGAGCCGTCGGATGGAATCAGGAAATCTACAAATGCCAGAACTCGTACACCGTCAAGCTTGCGCGAAGCATACCACTTGCAAGTCGATTTGGCAATCTCGGTGAAAGGCGGCCCGATGGATTTGCCGAGAGCGACTGGAAAGCTTTTCAGGTTGCGCCGTGTCGCTGGCACCCGGGTCGGTGGATACCCATCAGGTGCTTCGGATGTCGGCACTGGTACAGCCGTCGATGTTTGGTAATCCATCTCGGTCGAGGGAATGTTGGGTTTCGATATGGCGCCCGCCAAGTCTGCCCACTGGACCATCGACAGCGTTTTAGCTCCGAACCCAGCGATCAGGTTCCTATCGAGAAGTCGACCAAACAGCTCAAACTCAGCCTTTCTATTCTCCTTTAACTGGTAACTATCCTTGTCGAGTATTTCATGTTCAGCCAGAAACTGTATGACCAAGTCTTTGGCGTCATGTCCCACTACCTGCTTCTTGGATAGCATGGTCAACAAGTCCGTGATAGAGGGAGGAGGTGCGAATGCAGTGACTCTATTTCGCGGACTGTTGAGACGGGTCTGTACTGCTCCAAGCGAGAGATGCGTTCGATGATCGGGGTCGTATATCCTGCAGTCAGAATTGTGCCAGATCAGTTGACTTACATCTCTAGCAATTCACGTAGGTCCGGGTACTCTGCTATAATTTCCTGCTTGCGAGTTTTGGAGTTCTGCGCAGCAACACGCTGCTGAAGCTCTCCCACTCTACCGAGCTGAGTCAAGACAGCATTTTGTCTTATTGCCGATGTCAAGTACCGGCATGCTATGGAGGGAAGGAAAGGGGAGGGACGGTGTCTTGTCGAGGCTCGGACAAGCGACAAACCAGGGAGAAGCCCCATATTGAATGTCTAAGTGAATAACCCCAGGACCAAGGAGAAGAAGTGATCTAGCAGCATCGAGTATCCCCGTGTATATATATATATGTATCACAATCTTCACGACTGATTAGATGGTGACATGAATCGGTTACTGCTGTGGAGACTCCATCCGGGCCGGAAAGGAACGGAATCTAATCATCTGAATGGCTGGGAATGGCACGCACGTGCAGTGATCAGCCTATGGGTTATTATAGCTATACTCTGCTTGTCCCGTTACCCTTATGTCGCATACAGCTCCACAATATACATAGCACAGAGTGAAGTCATACATCCGGTATCACGTCCATCCACGCCTTACAAAGACCGAACTACAGCAAGGTCGACAGCGGGCGAGTGCTCGTCGAAGGGAGGTATCAGGTCCATCTAATTCAAGGTCAACGAAGCCAGGATGAAGGTCAGCTCACTCTTCGGAGTCCAGCTGCGGTGACTAGCTAGCTGACTCCATAGTTCGGAAAGACGATCCAAGCCCAGCAAGTCCCAGGTTGGGGAGAGTACTACCTCAATTACAAAGTACGATCAACCCATTCGAGCCAATACTGATCCCAGGCTCTCAAGAAGATCATCAATTCCTATGCAGCTGGACGTAGTGCCGCCGACGCTTCACTCTTATCACTAGGATTACGTCCGCCTAAACGTCCACTCGGACCCAGCGCTAGTTCTGACTCCGCGACATATGCGGAGCATGAAGAAGGGCAATCCTCCGCCGCGGGAAATCTGGATTTGGACCCTTTACCACCTACGACAGAACCCCCTGCGCCAAAGGGGATCATGCTGGAAGGAGGACGTGGTAGAAATGCGAAGGAAGATAGCTTCAAAGCTCATCGGGATGTGTTCTTCTTTACATTACAGCGTGAGCTGGAAAAGGTGCGCTACATCACCTTCCGACCAAGAATTTGGCTAACAGAAGATCAACGCGTTCTACTTGATCAAAGAACGCGATCTCCGGCTAAGACTCTTAACGCTCTTGACAAATCGAAAACGGCTGTTACGCTCATCCAGAGGTATCGAGGACCGGGTGGACCACAGTCCCGATGACGGGGGGCTGGTGATGGGTAATGGCGGAAGGAAAGACCTGGAATGGACGAGTCTAGAAGAAGGATGGCGACTGTTCGAAAGGGACTTGGGAAAGCTACAAGGATTCATCGAAATCAACGCTACCGGTTTCAGAAAGATTCTGAAGAAATGGGATAAACGAAGCAAATCATCCACCAAGGAGCTATACATTGAACGTCAAGTCGAAGTTCAGCCTTGTTTCAACCGAGAATTCATTGCCAAGTTGTCCGATATCGTCGCTGCGAATCTACTCGACTTGGAGAATGGGTCTTCTGAACATCTCTCTTCGGCATTGTTTGCCGATCTACATGAATCGCTTGGTGCGGATGGACTGCCTCTCGATCGAAATGTCGATTACGATATCGATGCTGGGCAGTCGCTTGCTGCTGACGCTTTGTTGGATCTGGAAGCCAACATGGCTAAAGCGCTATCCGGTTCAAGCAGGGAGGCGATCATCGACTGGCTCAAAGTCGCCGGCGCCATGCAACAGCGTTCGCACGACAAATCAGTCATGCGAGTGCTCTGGAACGCAGCAATACAGGTCCCCGACGAGCACGCTGAGCTGTTCAAGGAATACGTCAAGCTCGATTGCCGCTATATCGATGATATCAATGGTCGCAATCCACTACATCAAGCATGCATCGCCGGATCATTACGTGTGGTCAGGATGGTCGCTTCTTGTATTACCTCGACACTAGAGCAACCAGACGCTTACGATCGTCGGCCACTACATTACGCTGCGCTGAATGGTCATGCGGAGATCGCGTCCTATCTCCTCCCAAAGACCGACCCAACAGCGACCGATATGGACGGATACACTCCACTGATGCACGCAATTCACCATGGTCATCTCGAGGTAGTCCGTATATTTGTCACCGCCAAGATTGCGCTCGAACCCACATCGGTTTCCAATGATCTGATCCCATTATCGCTTGCCTGTCAATATGGTCGAGTCGAAGTCGCTCGTTTACTGCTTCGATGCGGTGCCAAAGTGTTACCAAATTCGGAGGGACTGTATCCTCAACACTTTGCTGCCAAGGCCGGTCACGAGTCGATATGTCAGCTCCTAGTCGAAGAGGGGGGAGCGGATGGAGGTGGAAAAGATCGACAGGACAAGTACAATCTCTGGACGCCGTTACATCATGCCGCTGTCGGTGGTGAATCTAGACATCTCGCCTGTGTCCAGGTCTTGGTGGCCGCGGGATGTGATGTCAATGCGAGTGATGAGTATGGTAAATCTCCAGGATGGTATGCCGCTTGGTTCGGTCATGTCGCAATCCTCAATTTCCTGGTTGCCAATGGAGCCAAATTATCTGGAAAGCAGAGTACGCTGGAAGGTATGGGTAATTTGGGTTTGGCGGCGGATCCACAAATGGAGAACCTATCGCCAGGGTCAGATGTCGAGGTCGAGCAGCCGATGGAGGAGTTTGAGCTCATCCCATCACTTTCATTACCGCCGCCCATCATTCCGTACGTACAGCACTGAGCTCCAAGTCCAAGCTGACATGCAGACTGAGGGTATATGGGCATGAATTCCTGGCACAAAGGTGTCTCGTTCACCTATCTCTCGGTCATCCCTTCACGCGATCATTAACGCCGAAACCCCCTCCAGTAAAGCTGTATTCGCGCTCAGGAGAAGATACACTTCAAATGTGGTCTTCGCTGAAATTGGTCATGACCTCTAAAACCGATATCACCTCCGTCCCTCATTCCGTCATTCTTCCCCTAGCGGATGAACGAGAAGTCTTCTCATTCCAAGTTCAAGATCTCGCAAGATTCACTTTGGAACTATCGCTATACCCTACATTCGGATCGAAAGTCATCGGACGGGCTATTGTTTTACCATCAATGTTCACAGATATCCAAAACCATCAGGGTCTCGTGGTACCACTCCTCGACCACCATTTGAAGACGATAGGAGAAGTCGCTTTCGAAGTCAGCTGTATCAAGCCTTTCCAAGGTGCTCAGCTCGAGATTGGAGGTCGGGTCGAGACGTATTGGAAGTCGAAAGTCACTCCTTCTGCACCATCGCAGGATCACGCACATCAATTCCAATCTCATCGCCCGCTTTCTGTTTCTACTTCCTCTCCGGCAGTTCGACCGCCTACCGCCGCCCCACCTTCTGTACCCGCACGCGAGTCTGCGCTCGTCACTGCTTCATCCCTATCCGGCGAATACGTCCACATTATTGTTCAGTTGACGAAAGATCAAGTCCCAGTCTTGTACCCTGGGTGGACATTACCGGTCCCCGGCTTCGATATTGGTGTACCCGACGTATCTTCATCTCAATTCGACTCGCTAGCAACGTCACTCAATCGTGATGTACCCGCTGAAACAAATACACAGACACCCGCAGAATGGTCGGTCATCTTGCGCAAATCTATGGCATCGTTAGAGGCTGTTTTGGCGTTACTCCCTGCCGAGACTGGTGTCAATATTCAGCTAAAGTACGCTCGCAAATTCGATGCCAAGTACGAATCGGTCGGACGATCGGGTGAGGTCAACGCCTTCGTCGATAGCGTACTTCACGTGGTGTATGAAGCTGGAAAGACGAGTCCAGGGCGGAAAATCATCTTTAGCAGTTTCGATCCGACCGTCTGTACTGCGCTCAACTGGAAACAACCCAACTGTAAGTGTTTTCCATCTTTGAGCTCTGACAAAGCTGACATATAGATGCCGTCTTCTTCGCTTCATACTGTGGTCTATCTAGAAAGAGGACGGATGCATCTCTCATCCCAGCTGGACTCGATGAAGAGGTTGATCTGAGATCACTTTCAGTGAGAGAGGCGGTCAATTTCGCCAAATCTACCAATCTTCTCGGTGTCATCCTGGAAGCGACTACTCTAGTGAGTCATGCTGGCTACTATAAAGTCAATGCTGAGACACAGGCTGCCGTGCCCAGTTTGGTCGCAAGTGTCAAAGACGCCGGATTACTTCTGGCGACCTTTGGATCTGTAGAGGATGTTGGCAAGCTACGGACAGGCACTGCGGACGGTCGTACCGTTGACGCCTTTGTCATTGATGGTATCATGACCTTGACTATATAGATTGACTTCGGAGAACGATAGCATGTATGTACCCAGTATAACGTGACTGCGGCGTTACGGCGATCGCGGCGTCGCCGTGAAATCGGTCAACCGGCGTAGGTCTTGGCCGGTTTCGGTGCCCGGTCAGCGGCGTTGTTGTCATAAGCCCTCATCCCCTGACAGCAAATAGCAAGCGAGCCGCAGTCTGCTCAGTCAGCAGTTTGTCAAGTCTCGTAACGTCATGTAGCCCCTCAATGAAACCCCTCTGCTTGTCCGAAGAGAGGAGGGATCATCCGTGTTTTCCGGGACAACAACGCCCCTGACCGGAAAAACGGCCGCGCAGTCTCCGACAAAGCGAAAATGAAATTCGAATTCAATTGCCGGTGTGTGCTAGCATTCATGGGGCTGACAACTTCTGGGCAAATGGGTATTAGGGGGCTGGAATGAGCAGAGTAGTCCGGGCAGAGTGGATGACCGAGCAGAGTGTGGATAGTCAGTGTATCGTACTTACTGCATACCCTTGTTCCATATCAGTTTCAGCTACTCCCAATACCCACCGTCAGAGGTCATCATTGCCGCCAAGATCCAGACTTGTACGGTTAAACTGTGCCTGTCTTTGCCTTATTTCGCTGACAACCACAAAGGACAGACATTCATCATCAAGGGTACAATCGATTCCAGTAAACTTTGCCGGTCTCTTCATCATACATTTGCATAGGTCCTCCTTTCACATTCTCCACATATACTCGGCATACGCGGCATCAACGCATTCAACGATCCCATTTGGCCACTATACGAGATAACGATTTATAAACGTACGATCTTTCGATTTTCTTTTCAACCAACAAGTCTACGAAAATAAGTAGTGGCGATCGAAGCCGAATCGCCGAAACTATACAACTTTGAACTGCTCGGTACCCTTGTCCGCCTATTAGATTCCTAGCAATATTATCAACCAGTGACTGCTGTTACCGTTGCGTCTCCGACGGTCCTTTGTCAGCACTCGCCTTCGTCTCAAACCCGGACACTCGGCCATCATCGGGCTCGGCTTTGACCGAATCGCATTTCGATTACAACAAGTCCACACATCCCGATCACCTCTAGGAAAGAAGCGCGTACGATGGCAATGAGGTTGGAGAGGATATTGCTAGGGAATTCTTCGGCGGCGGGTCCATCGAGACTGAGAGTGATGATGGTCGATGTCACCGTGAGTCATTGACGCGACTGGAGTGCAACAACTGACGAGTCAGTCTGACTTTACATGTCCATTCTGTCTATTGGCAGTCAAGCAGCTTCAGCTCGGTGAGCTTCAATTGCATTGTGATGGGTAAACTCGCTGACAGGCAGCCGTCGCTAAATACAATACCATACACTTTCATGAGACGCTCGAGCTTCGATATCGATTCCTACCATATCAGTTAAATCCCACCTTGGGTGAGGATCCTGTTCCGAGGATGGAGCATTGGCGAAAAAGGTTTGGTGATACAAAAGCAGAAGCTGTCAGGGGTATGATCGAGGAAAAGCTCCGGACGGTCGGATACGAGATGTAAGTCGATTCACCCATCTTAGAGAAAGGAGTTGACGTGCAGAAATGTCGATCGATGTGAGGTCTCGTCGACTCACCTCGCGCATCGCCTGATGACATACGCACTTCGGAACGACCCATCCGCACAACTACCACTGGCGATGAACATATTTGAAGCGCATCACTTGGACGGTCAGCATCCTTCTGATCGAGAGTTCTTGACATACCAAGCTATGCTCTTCAACCTCTTCCCCACGGGTGCTCACGCTCGACAATGGCTTGATAGTGATGAGGGCGATGCGGAAGTTAGGAGGGCTTATACTTCGGCTCATCGATTGGGTGTTACTGGGGTCCCGTTTTTTGTATTTCAGCAGAAATACGCAGCCAGTGGAGCCATGGGTGTGGACGAGTTTGTCAAGGTATGTTTGTGTAACGTCACCAGGTGTATGATACTGACCGAATAGCTTCTCGAAGAGATCAGTAGAAGGGAGGATCTCTCACCATCCTCATCTTCATCCCCGTCGCCCACTTCGACGTTGGGTACATCGACACTAGGTGGCCTCTCCGGTAGCGACAAGGCCAGACATGTCGCTCATATCAATCATCATCGTCCCTCGTCATACACCCATCAGCATCAGCTACCTTCCATGAACGGCTCAAAACATCGTCATCACCCTTACCCATATCGCTCGCGCAGTCCGGGAAGTGAGAGTCACCCACGATTACCTAGTCCACTTGGACCGGGGGTTTACAAGAATCCTTCACCCCCTCAGGCGTATCCACCTGTAGAAGCTGTTGTTGGGTATCCTTATGCTTCGAGCCGGAGTCCTGCATCTACCGGGTATAGTGGAACTAGTCCTGGAGTGAGCGCGGAGCGGAGTACGGCCGGTGTCGGCATTTAGAGGAGAGACCATTGTGTGAGCGGAGGCCTATCACGTAGCAAGTTCATCCCATTTAGTTAGTTCTGTTGTAATTCAACATCCCATCATTTTGTCACGCATACATACATGAATGTCATTAAACACGTCTATACAATCTATACCAATATCGCGTGTTCTCCAGCTTTACTGGCCAATTATCCGCGACTCCCTCGGGTAGCCTGAACCACCTACTGTCCTCACTTTCCACCTTTGTCCACTGGGCTTTGCCCTCTTCATCCTTTGTCCCAAGCAACATAGCATCCAATACCATATAGACTGGCCATTTACGGCCCGAAGATCCGAGTTCGAATTCAGCGATATCACTGGCTGAATCTGCGACTAGTAGAAGACCGCCCGAGCGTAGATTTGTAGTGAGGTCTCGCATGAGCCGGATCGTCCCGGGACGCGATTGCGACATGAGCTCGCAAATGGTGAATATTAAAGTGACGAGAGACGTGTGACCGCCGAGGAGGGGAACGAGTGGGTCAGGTGACCTGGGTTTGAGGAGGTCCATCTGTTGACATGGAGATGGAAGGTCGAGGTGCCACAAAGATTCAAAGGCGTCGCTGAACTTTTCGAGAACACCGGACCATGGTCCAAAGTCGACTCCGGTCCAGCTTGGGTAGCTTGTTGATGGTTCCATGCCTTCTCGTCGATCGAGAAGTCGTTGACCATGAATCAACGATGCGATAGCGAGAACTTCGGTCCCCGCTCCGCCTCCTAGTGATACAATCCTGCTCTTGCCCATGCTGCTTTCCGATTGCCCTTCGCCTTCCCCGGCCTCGGCAGCTCCATCAGACTCCCCGCAGACCGCCTTCCTGAGTTCTTCGGACTCGGCGAAGAGTTCTCTAAAGCATAGAACCCGACTTGGGACCCATCGTCCAGCATAGGCCTCCAACAACTCCTCATCTCCGAATGCTTCCAGCCATTTCTTGTCGTATAACAGCCCCTTGATAGTTTGCACAGTCCCTTTGAAATCGGGTGAGGTGATTGTTGGGGCTAGAGAATGGCGTATCAAAGCAAGGATGTCGAAAGTGGTGGGAGTTGAAGATGATGGATGTGCTTCTGGTGGTGGTGTTGCGTTAGGATCTTCCTCAATCTTTGGCTCGGGACGTGGTTTACGTGGAAGGTTTATCTTCTTTCTTTGCACATGTTGGGCTTGAGGACCACCTGAGCGAGAGCGGTGTGTCATGTTGATGTATTGAGGCAATGAGGCAATGAATGGCAGAATTGTAATTCTACGACTGAAATCTTGAGACCAGGCACGAGCCGCCCCGCACCGTCGGGCTGCATCACCCTGCACCACATACACGTAACTCATGGAGTGTATGCATATGTAGGCATACACAAGTATTCTACACCAGGGAACCAGAGGGAATGAGGAGGCTAGCACAGAGCAAGCGTAGGCGGCGTCAGGAATCGGAAGGATGAGCCTTCTGTTGAGGGGCCGCAAGGTCTACCTTTTCCCTTATCTCGGCCACCAGGTCCTGAGCTCCGCCAGTCTTACTGAACTCAGAGAGTCGAATAGCGTCCTGATGAGCTTGCCATTCATAGAAAGCGATCCAAGCTGCGTTACGCGCATCCATGTAGTCGAGCTCGGCCATGTTGTCGGGAAGAAAGTCTGATGGACCGACTGGATTGGTACGGTTCCGCGCTTGAGGTTTGGTAGATCGAGAAGCTGGCTTATAAGCGGCTGGAGAAGTCTGCTCGGTCGCGTATCTACTGTGTCAGACTAGACCCTTGTGATTCCTCGACGTACGCGTGAGCCTTCGTTTTGGCCTGTACCCATTTGTTGAAGGATGTCTTGATCGACGCGCTGGAAACGCCGGGGAAGAAGAGCGACAGCAGTCGGAGTGTGGGAGAGAGAGCTAGAGCAGGCATGATCAACACAAAATACGTGAGAAAGCAGCAGTCCTGCATCTTTATATGCGTCTATCAGAGCTACATGGTGTTGATACTACAGGATGAGCCACAATACGGACTTGGAAATCTAACTTAATCTTGACACTGTACCTCTTCTTTCACACCGTGGCGCATCACAATCTCCAAATGGCATCTCTACCAATCACATTAGTAGGAGGTACTGGTCTGACCGGGTCAGCCACTCTACTTGCCTTGCTACAATCACCAGCCTCCGTACAGCTCACTGCGATCACCAGGAAGGATAACCCGTCACCGGTCCAGCAATTCACAAACGCCTCGACGTCATATACCAATCGTGCACTACCCAATCTTGCTGATGCAGTCAAGTCTACCGAGGGAGTGGGACCAAATGGCGGAGTGTACATCAGCTGCCTGGGAACTACAAGAGGACAGGCTGGAGGATTCGAGAGACAGAAGGAGATTGATCTATACCTTAATCGAGATTTGGTGACAAAGGCCAAAGCAGATGGAGCCAGAACCGTGAGACATCTCCTGCTTTGCGGACATAAGCTGACGAAATTAGGCGATCCTCGTATCTTCGGGAGGAGCCAACCCGAACTCTATGATGGGTTACCCACAGGTATGAGTGCATAAGGAGAGTGAGAAGGGTCTGACGCAAAGATAAAAGGAGAGCTAGAAGAGGATTTCAAGAAGCTCGATTTCGAGCACTGCGTCATCCTTCGACCTGGGCTGCTCATGGGCTCAAGGTAGACATGATCACATAGAAAGTCTCTGCTCGGTAAGCTGACTATGACAGGGAAGACTTCAGAGGTCCAGAGTGGATCACGCAAAAGCTGTTCGGAGGGATGAGGTCGATTGGTCTGCCCATGAAGCATCTAATGACGGACGGCGAGGAGTGAGTTGCCCGGAAATATCGTGTACCAAGACCGAAACTGAAACGACAGTGTCGGGCGATGCATTGCTTACTTAGCTGTGAACCCACCTACAGAGAAGGTTGTGACTCTAGGAAACGCACAGATCCTTGAGATGGCACAGAAGTACAAAGAGAGTGGGGGAAAGGCTTGATGACCTGTAGGTCCAATTGGATGTGTACAAGTAGGGTTATACATATCAATAATGTAAATCGATCGATCACTCCTTCTTCTCTTCGTCGGTCTTGTCGGCGAATTTCAGTAATGCTTCTCGAGGCTAGGCACATCAGATCCGCTCTCGGCTTGATAGATTGAGTACTCACATCCTCCATAAGCCTCTCTTTCATAAACATATCCTGGACCAATCCTTGAGTAGCACTCGAACCCAATCGACCACCCTTTCCTGCTCCATGTATCGGCTCTGTCGGCTTGAGTTTCTTGGCCCGTTTGTCCTTTTGATGCAATGATTCCCTGTGACCTTGATCTGCGAACATTGGGAGTGCGTCTGGGGTGAAGATGACTGGTTTAAGATCGGCCGTGGAATATGATGGATCGCGAGGTGCTGTTCTCGGCATTTTCTTGAGGGGGAGCAGGGCACCATGTATGGACGAATGGGGCGAGTATAGGACATGGACAGCGCCAGTAGAAGTCGTTGCAAAGATCTGACTGTCAGCTTCGTACAGGGAGTAGATGTGAAAAGCTGACCTGATTAATCTTCGAGTGCCAAAGTACCCGCACCACCGTGCCCTCTCCGACGGGTATACGTCTCTGCTCCGACAGATCCTCTGCACTGAGGAAGACGACCGAGCCTTTCATACCCTTCTTACCGGGAAGACCGGTCAAGATTGACTTGCCATCTGGTGAATAGGTGATATTGGTTTCTGGGTAAATGTTGCCCATTCCTTCGGCGACAGCGATAGGTTTGCGTAATGACTTGGGATCCCAGACTGGATATCAATGACTGACAATCTCTCGGGACACAAGCACTGACGCTTCACAGTGTCGTCTCCTCCTCTTGTCACCAGCCTCTTGCCATCAGGAGACCAAGCTACGCCAGTCGTCTCGGTGTTTTTCGCATGAGCAGTCTCACAACTTCTATCTGGTCGAGCCAAGTTCGAAAGGGTCTTCCACACATGTAATGTTCCGTCCAGACACGCTACGTAGTCAGTCCCCATCAGAACGCAGAGATGCGACGTACTTCCAGCGATCATTTCTCCATCGGGACTCCATGCGCATGCTGTCACTCGAGTCCTAGCCCCTCGCTCTTTTGACTTCACCACAATCACAGCTTTTTGCTTCTCAAGATTGCGGACATCCCATATGCGCAACGTTGAATCGTTTGAGCAGGTTAGGAAAAGATGAGCCTCGGTGGGATGGAATGAACCGCGATTGATCTCTGCCGTATGACCCCTGGTCCATTAGTACAGCTCGCCTGCGCAAAGCGATCGACGTACTTGGTGTTCTTCATGTCTCTCAGGTAGACATCACCTTTCACAAAGTCTTTCCTGCAATGTCAGCGCAGTCTGAAGTCACGGCCATTCTGTTGCACTAACTCATCTTCGCCTTCTTTATTGAATATCTTGGGATACAAAGTTCCAGAGATGACCAGCATAGTCTGGCCATCAAGCGAATAGTCGATATCATGTACCTGCTCATCAGCATCGTACGACCTGCACAGACGTACGTGGTAGTTTCCGTTCGCCTCGAAGCTCTTGAAGGGCTTGAGTCGACTATCCATTCCTCCGAAGTCCCATATTTTGGTATCATAGTCGTGGGATCCGGTCGCTATCCTTGCTCCTGACGGGTCTACTGCAATTGCCGATACAATCTGTTCGCTCAGCATTTAAGATCAGTCGTGTCAACTGTTACATACCTTGTTGTGATCCTTGAGAATAATCTCATGACTGGTTGGCATCTTGTCCTCTTCCTCCGCTTCATCCGATTCGAATCCAAATTCATCCTCCTCCTCTTCCTCGGCAGTCAATTTCCTCTTGCCATCTACGGGAGGAGGCATCGGTCCGACTTCCTCATCATCATCCTCATCATCTTCTTCGGAGGGCTTTGCCTCCGCCTTGACTACTGGTTCTTCCTTCACAGCTGGTGGCTGATTGTCAGCTGGCAATGATAATCTAGCTTACCTCCTCCGCTCGCTTGCTCTTCTCAAGCTTGGCTGCCATATTGACCGGGGCAGCTTTCGACTTTTTGCCGAAGCTCATTGGTAGTCCGAAGCCCTCCATTCTGCCGTGTGCTCGAGTTGGTCAAGGTGATGAGGGTGGATACGACAAAGAGACAGATGTTGAGGATGAATAGTGGAGGAGTTGTAGAAATTGTAAACGGTTCCTGGCCATATTACCAGGTCATATATGGTAACATCGACCCACTGATGACATGCATATATGGCATAGGACCATGTACATGGAGCTGCACCCGCCTCAGGCTTGAGGTGAACTCCGTATATTCGACACCGAAAGTTGAAGCGAGTACCATCTTAGTAAGCTCTCTGGTCAGATCTGTCAATGGAGAGAGTCGCGTAAATAGAAAACGCGTCCTGACTGCAACGGTTATTCTCTCATTTCGTACTCCTATCTCGTACTCCGGACATTATAACAGAACATCCCTCGCTGGGCGGACAGCGCACCATGTTCAAAGCCAAGGGGCCGATCCTATCGCCAAACACTGACTTTACCAAGAACCTCAAAGAAATCTCGTTCTATCGTTATGGACACCTACGTTCTCTCGGTCTCACCGGCGATATCACTGCTCTTGCTGCCGACCCAATTCTATCCTTATTCGCAGTGGGCACGACTTCGGGCAATGTACATGTCTACGGTCAACCTGCTTTCCAGTTTACATTACCGGTCAGCGGAGCCAGCTCGGCCGCCCCTGCATCGCCCATCAAGTTTTTGATGTTCCATCCTGGTCATCATAGGATAGTCGCAGTCGACGAGAGCAATACGATACACAGCTTCTCCCTTCAGCATATCACCGATCAGCCGAACCCGTCGACTCATCCACCTCTGCCGACAAGGGAAGGAGCTTACTCGATGTATGGTACAATTACTGCTGCGGATCAGCCGCTACCAAGTGCTACGCATATGTTCTTCTCGATGAAAGATGGAGCGACTCTAGCCTGGGATCTGAGTAGACATTGCATCGGAGCTCTGAAAATAGGGAACTGCTGGGTCGAATATGAGGAGAGAATGGTCAGGAGTGGGATCCCTGGGAGGCGTCGCACACTTGGCGGGTGCGTGGTGAAGCCTCTCGCGAAGCATGATCATGCTGACGCTTAGACCTATGCCGACATGCTTGGCTATATGCCCCCGAGACATCAACATCATGCTTATTGGCTACGAAGGAGGTATCGTGGCATACGACTTCCGTCAAGCGATGCCGGTCAAGACTTTCGAAATGACTCTACCACCAGGAGCACCAGGCGGAGGCACCTATGATGACGCCAACGTGAGTTGGCCCCCTTTCCTTTTGATCAGGCTGATGATCAGTCACTATGGACCGAGCGCACACCCACAGTCACCTCGGTCGCATGGCGAGCAGACGGCCTAGTCTTTGTCGTAGGTCATTCCGATGGGTGTATGGCATTCTGGGCGTACACGGAATCCGACAAACCCTTGACGGTCCGCACGATCACCCACGAGGATGTCAACGTCATCGATGCTGAGTCGCTGTACTCGGCCGGAGCTCTCGACAACCAGATCAGAAAGCCAAACGATGTAATGACAGCAAATCGAGAACCTGTCTTCAAGCTCGCATGGGTCCACTTTCCTGATCAGGCGGAACTGAAGCTACTAGTCGCCACCGCTGGCGTTGATGGGACATCACAGCCGATCTCAAATGCTACGCACGATTATGTCGAGAGGGGAGAGACGTTATTGGTTGTGTTAGGAGGTCAAAGCGCAGGGGAGAAGCCAGGAATCAATATCCTCCAGTTTCCGGCATACACACCTCCTCTAGCTAAGAAAGGTCCACAATCCCCTTCACAAGCGTTACCCGCTCAAGAGAGATACGCATACCGCGATTCTCTCATGCCCACGGGTACATCATATTACCCCACGCCTACACCGCCAGAAGATTTCATCTTGATGCCGCGCTCGAACCCCTACTTCAACAACTGCCACGATCCCACTGCTATCATCGTCACTCTCACACCTGATTCTTCGGTCAGTAAAACGAATAAACCGACTGCAGAACGAGGAATCGAAGCATGGTCTTTTCCACCGCCCCGCTCTACTGTCGCACCACCTTCGCCCGGTCGTAAATCGTTCGCGGTCCCAGGCGAAGACGACAAATTAGTCGCAATGACGCCGGCACCCATGATGTCCAGCAATCCTGCCTCACCTCGTAGTCCATCACCTTCTGCAGGCTGGCGATTACCTTGGACTGCCAGTCCTAGCTCAAGGGTAGGATCTCCTACCTTACGCGTACCTGGATCTCCCGATTCAGCCGCTGGGTCAGCCATGTCGCCATTCGGACCAAAACGTATACGCAATCGAAGGCGATATCGCGTCCCATCCTCTCTGTGGACCGGTTCATCTTCCGTACTCGGCTGTCAGGTCTACTCGCTATCGACGGCCAACTTCAAGCGACTTATCAGCTATTCGATCGAAGTTGCAGGACAGGAAGACGAGCCGAGATTACCGCTCTACGGTGGTGCAGCAGCTCCAGATCTGCAATCTCATGGTGCGCCCGATGTCAAGGTATCCAAGCTAGAAAGCTATCGTATCCTGGCCACCTACCATGCAGATGCAACGGTCAGATTCTGGGATGTCTCGCCTCACTTGCTCCTACTCCCTACCCCACTTCGTTTCGAATACCCCGGACCTCTGCCACACCTAACAATCTCGATCCCGGAATACCTCAAAGGTCTTGATGTGGCTCATCTTCCCCTTGCAAAGCTATGGGAGACCGACAAGTCGGCAGTGCGAATCAAGTCTGTTCATCTCGCTCGTGAAGCATTGGAATGTGTAATCACAATGGTCACTGGCGAAGTGATCGTGACCAAGTTTGGCGAATCAAAGAAGAGTGCTCGCGATGAGCTAGAGGAGCTAGACGATTCCCCCGCCGATTCGTACTTCCCAACCAACACAGGTCTGCCTTCTGCACATAAGCAAGAGTGGATCGAGGAAGTGACAGAAATTGGACATCTCGCAAAGTGGAAGCATGATGGATTCAAACCGGTCGCAATCTTCACACTCAAGCGAGGAGAGGCGATAGCGTGCGCAGTCTCAGATATCGGTGAGGCCTCAGGGATTCCGGTCTCAGCTCATCATCAGGATTCATTGCGGTATCCTTTGCAAGCACTTCAGTGGCTATCATCGACATGCGTGGACCTGACATCATTCTCCGTGAGGGATTCAACGAAGACGGCGTCATGGTAAAGAAACGCAAGAAGAAGGGGAATGTTCAGAACGTACCGGCAGAAAATTCGGTCGCTGACGCCCTAAGATGGGTGGTATCGGGCATGGGGACGGATGCTTCACCTAAGCCCAGGTTGATTGTCTCGTATACCAAAGGGTGAGCCCCCCGGGTATAGAGCGCGCTGACCTCAGCATGACCAAGATCTATACTCTGGCAAACGTGTTGGGGGAGTGGCTTGTCGAGACGAAACCACCGACATTTACCAACGAGTCCCTCTCGAATCCTATTGCTTCTTTCGTCATTGATCCACTCACCGGCAACGAGCTATTGCCAACTGCCGAATCGCTCTCAGCATCGATGCGTCCGGTCATGGGTGATGAGAAGTCGAAGGACGCTCATTGTCTATGGATAGCCGCGAGCCGCAAGAGTATACGATGCGCCATCAACTTTAATGGCGAGAGAGTAGCGAAGGTCGAATTGGAGGTGGACGAGTTGTCTGACGTCTTTTATGTGACTCGTCATGGGAATAAGATTATCGTCGCTATCACCACGACAGGAGACGCTATTTTCTACAGTGTACCGTTCCTCGAACAAATTACCAGGGTCCACTTATACGCTGGCATGGATCCGTAGGTCTGCCGCTCTTGTGCGAGGCTGACATCACAGTCGCCCCGTGGGTCGAGTCTCTTTCGATGACAAATCTGGCGATTTCGTCGAATACGCCGGTCCACTTGATGTCAATCTTCGCACAATCTTCTACTTCCGCAAGCCGCTTCCACCCCGTATAGAGCCCTGCAGCCTGAAGCGTCCCATCCCATATCAGCCTACGCCGGTCACTGCTTCCACTTTAGCGTGGATGTGGGGAGGTGCGCCTCTCACTGGCGCTCAGCTGGATGCTATCGCTGCTGGGCCGAATCGACCCGCTCTGCCCCGACCACCGCCCGTTCCAAGACAGCCTTGGATATCGTGGGGAGGTCCACCTGATGAGCCTGTCAAGCCGACTACTCCTGATCCAGTCAAACGGACGACGATTGCGAAGCAAAAGGCGCCCGCCCGGGACCTGAGAGAGAGGGAAGATGCGTAAGTCTGGTCATTGCTGGTGTTGACTCAGCTGATATTTAGCTATACTGAAATGAGGCTAGCCACAGAAGAGAGAGGAAGCTACATCGATCAGCTTGGTGAACAGATGAACAACGCTTCTGTCTCTGCATCCAATTATCTCACCCAGGCTAGAAATAACGCTGTGAGCAAAGTCAATTCAAACAAGATTATTAGCTGACAACTCAGTTGAAAGAATCGGCCAAAGCCAGCGCCAAAGGTGTACTTTCCAAGCTGTTCTGAGCTTGACCATGACGAGATACTGTTGTAGATTGCTGTACTTTATTATTACTATATGAGATTTACCGTTGCCAATACACCCATTGCTATTCTGCGCTTATCGGCGGCTTTAGTGATCTCACGTGACTCGTGACTTATGCCTCCACCGATCTAATCACCGTAGAAAGTCACTTTCTGGTTATTCGCAAAACATTCACTGTAGAGCCCATGTCGACAGCCGAACGAAAACGCAGGGAAGAGCATCAGCAAAGAGCCGTAAGCTACTTGGATAAAGAACTCAGCTCATGTCAGTACGAGCTCCAGCTCATTGGTGGACTACAAGTAAGTCTTGTCGATGCTTGACGTGGTTGATGTTGTAGGGCGCGGCTAGGTGGACATTCTATGGGGCAGTAGCCGTTGCTATTGGTCACTTCACCTGGCCGTTGTTCAGGCGACAGACGTTAGCTCTGAAAGGCTTCCTCACGAGCTCATGTACGTCGAGACCTGAAGACGGGGCAGAGCTCATAATCAGCGGCTATTTTCGGTCTGGTAGTCGGAGCAGGTCAGTCACTTCTCACTTGCAATCAAGCCGGTATCTGATAATTTAGATGACTATCTATTGCGGTATGAATCAGGTATGAGGAAAGCCGAAAACGATATACGGCGTCAAGCTAGGAATGCATTAGCGAGAGAAGGGATTATAGCGACTGAAGGGGAAATACGGAAATGGCGGGATAAGAATAAGGACATTGTCGATGCGGCTGAACCTGCTGAGCCTGTGAGATGAGGTTGTAGTATAGCTGGAGCATATAGGGAAAAGTTCCTCGTTCCAGGAGATGCTCGGGCGGCTTGGACCTGTAAGTCTGCGCTCCTCTGGCTTGAGCTCGCTAATGAAACCAGATCTAGCTTTGTACCTAAAGCGTAACCATGGCACGATTGGAGCTTATCACGACCATTCATCTATACATGAATCATGTTATTTATAGGCGATGACGACATACTGTACCGCTCCACTCCCTTTTCAATCGCTATAAACAGAAACAACCTTCTGGGAGAGGGTGCTCGGTGCCGACGAGCGGCTCGACGTAGCTCGCAGATCAGTACCTCTTCAAGCCGCTCGTCTTTCGACCGTACTGTAACTCCTGTCTCGGTGGCCTCGCTCTGCCCACTAAACCGTACAGCTTTTTCAGTTGTCCCCACTGACTCCACTTTCTCGGATTTCTCCTAATCCTACTCACCACCTCTAACCCTTCCCCTTTTCTTTCTCCGATCATCTTCTCCTCTATCTCCCACTGGTGTCCAACCGAGTGCGCTTCTCCGTACTCTCCCCAAGCTGCGTGGAGCTGAAACTTATATTCTAGCAATTGAGGTAAGAATACCGTCAGACATTCTTCCTTGATGATCTGCTCGACTCGGTCTATCTCATTAAGAGTCTGAAGCTTGTTGGTGATCAGATCTTGATCTGGGGAGAACCACTCATCGATAGGCTGACTTTCCCACCTTTCGAAAGCCGTCTTGATCCGCGCTCGATTGGCATCGCTTTCTGCCGAAGTCGGTGAGGTACAGGTCTTGCAAATACAGTCGAAATGGTAATGCGATTTGATCCAGTCTTTGCGTTCTGGAGCTATCAGGAGTCCTGGATCGAGGTACGACACGGTAATTTCTTCGTCAATCGCGATCTCGCAAAGTGCCCTTACAGCTACTTATCAGCCTTGTGAACCTGTTCCAAAAGGTGAATTACTGACCCATCTTGCTCTCCGATGATGACCAGATCCACCGAGCATTGGGGGAACAACAATGATTGATTTTACATATCGTCATGAACATCCCACAAGACTCTTCACCCTCCAGAGGGATCAAATTCGTTTCGGCGATATCGACGTCCATGGGTGTATGAGCTCCTCTCCCACTGAATGACCAGAAGGCATCTCGATCTGCGGGCGACAGAGCGGCTAGGGCGGTGTATGCTTCCAAAGAGGTCAGAGGGTCTCGGAAGGTCACAAATGGTCGTTCTCGAAAGATCGTCGTTCCGGCTTGAAAAGGTTTCAGAGCGAACAGTCCTTGACCTTTTCCGTTGATGGCGCCAATCCTGACTGAAGATTGAGAGGGGGGATCTTGGCGAGATCGCTTTCCAGAGCTTGACTGCATCTCCATCCGCTTCCGACGACGAGAAGCGCCATGTTGCTGACTGCCTGCATATGCCGGCGTGACCACGCTACTCGACGCAACAGAAGGCGATGGGAAGACAACCTTCGTGGGAGCTTTCCAATCCGGTACCGGTCGCCAGCTAGGCGCTGTCGCTTGTATGTTGTCACACGGCCGGTGCCTTTGAAGTCTGTCGATCGGCATGAGCTGAATGTCTTTCATAAAGCCTCAGAAAACAGCTGGCGATGATTTATGTACATGCATCACGAGCGATGAAGTCGTGCACGGACCTCTATCATCCCTACATCAACTTGCTACCTACCCGGCTCACTTTGGTGATCACCATACTATACTTTCTGTCTACTTTTGGGCTACGTAATGCTAGTGTACTCTATGGAAAATGCTGCTATGTAATATGCTAGTCTACTGTTGATGCAAGGTGCCGATGCGGTGAATATATTTACACAAATAAAGACTTCTATCTATATGAAGTCCATCGAGAAAGGTCGTAATCGTCAAATATGTATGGGCAGTCGACAAAATTGAAACTCGGAACAGACTAGACTTCGTATCGTTCTCGGAGACGTTGTCGGAGAACTGGTGGGAACGACGAAGCGAGCTGTTCCCATCCTGCGCCCAAACTTGACTTGTAGCCCTGTAGAATCTGTCGGAACATGGCATCCAAATGCGCTGATGGATGCTGCCACTTGCAGACGGCATTACAGAACCACATGAAGCTCTGACATTGTCAGCCAAGCCGATGAATGATGGACGGCAAACTCACGTCTTGAATGCCCGATGGGTTTGCGGCAATCATCATGCAGAATCCCCTGAAGGCCGAATCTTTCTCATCGTTATCCTTGATCTCCCATAAAGCGGTACACCAAGCCTGAGCGAATTGAGGTAGCTGAGGCGCAATGAGCGCCGGTGTCACGAGACCCAATCGACCAATGGTGACAGCAGCGTTCTCGGCCAATGACTTCTGCGATTTCGGATTGAGCAAAATGGTGCAGAGACGATTCATCAGTTCCGGGATAAATGGCTCGATGACCGCAGAGTCACCAACGCATTGTAGAGCGATTTCGCCAGTGGCCCAGGCGGCATTATTACAGACAGAGATGCGCTCGAGCTCGGGTTCCGGCTCAATTTGCTGGATGACTGAAGGGACGATCTGCGGAATGACTGGCTTCAATAGGTCAAAGCAGGAGATGGCCAAGTCTCCGAGGAGAGCGTGTGCCGACTGTCGGACGGAAGCCTCTTGATGCTGCTCGTCAGCGTCAAACAGATGAAAAATATTGGTGTACGTACAGTGAGGCAGACAGCCATGAGGTGGAGCAATGGTGGCTGGTTCGAGGAGATGAGCTGAGAGATGTTGTTGCCCAATCCTTGCGTCAGACCAGAGAGAAGATCGAGCGAGACAACGATGAATGTTTGGTCGGGCTCCTCGTATTGTTCTGGGTTGGCCTCAAATTGCTGGTACTGAGTGAGGGTGGTATGGATAATGGACAGACATCGCTGATAGACGGGCTGCGCGTATTCGGCGAATGCTCCCGACGCGGCGATTGAGACGGAGGACAGACACTGACTGTTAGCTTATTGTCGAGTCGCCCCCGACTCCAGCTTACCTCGAGCAAAGGAACGAGATCTAGGTCCTGGTCGCCAAGCTTGAGCCATCGCTCAATCATAGGCGGCATCAATATCTGCATGTAGAGGGGTTGGCCGAGTGCTGATCCGACAGCATCGGCGAGTGTACCAATGGCGTCGTAGAGAATCAACAGATTCTTCTGTTGGTACTTGGTGAATGCGTGTGTCAGGTTTCGCAAGATCGGTTCGAGGAATGGAACCAGTTCGGCACCAGCCTCTTCTTCGAGCGTTGCAAAGGCGGAACAACCTGCTTCTTGAACCTTTTTGTTGGAGTCGAGAACTGTTCGAAGTAACTGATGTTAGCGGGAGCTTATCAGTGAAAACTTACCCCTTCCATGGTAGGGATGAAATGTTGCTCCTTGCTTGCTGCGGAGGACACGATCCAACTGGAGTATCGGCCCAGAGTCCAGCAGGTGATCGACCTGACCAGCGCTTTCTTGTGTTGAAGGGTACCGATGAGCCAACCGACAAGCTCGCCCAGATGAGGGGTAAGGTGATCGATACAGCCTGGTATCAGATGACATCCGGATTGTAGTACTCACCTTCGGCAACGGCTCCAAGAGCTAGGATTGCGCTCTCCTTCTTCTCCCACTCGTCTTCGCTGAAAAGTCGTTGTTGTAGATGTGGCATGAGGATCTCTAGCAAGGAGCCTCCGAATGAGACAGCCATGACATCGAGAGCGGCGGCCGAACATTTTCGGACGTTCCACTCTCCCGCTTCATCGTCATCGTCATCATCATAGTAGTCCTCGTCGTCCTCGTCGTCGTCCTCTAGTGCCTTGTCAGCAGCCTCTCTGGATTTGCCGGCAGTGTTATTGGCCGAAGGGTCGTTGGTCTCATGACCGGCATGGACCTTTCCAGAATACGCCTTGGGCTTGATATCGGTATCCTTGTCGGGAACAGCCTCATCTTCCTCATCGACATCCAGATACATTAATTCGTATTCGCTGTAAACCATTCCATCGAGGAGTAGAGGGGCAATCTTGCCGATGTAGAGCTGGAGCTGGTCCTTCAAGTTTGGGTCCTCGGCAAAGGTGAGCCAAAATTCGCAAGCTTCGAGAGCGACTGCCTCGTCCTCGGATTTGGTGCAGTATGCCATGTAGTCGACGACATTGTTCATTTCGGGGACGAGCTTGTCGGGTCGAGTGGTGAGCATGAGACCAAGAGCAGTACAGACTGATCTGCGGACTTCGGCGTTGTCGTCGGAAGCACGGTCGAAAAGACATCGGATATAGCCATCGATATTGGCGCTAAGTTGAGGCGCGTGGACAGAGGCGAGCGAGTACAAACTTGACAGACTGTGATTTCGGATCTTTGCTGAAGAATGCGCGGTGAATTTGATGAACTCGGGTACTAGATGATCGAGAAGGTTGACGCCTTGAATGGTTACATCGAGCTTGGGTGGACAATCTTCGGTGATCTTTTCTAAGGTGTAGAAGACGGACTGCCATTAGCTCCTCAGTTGCTTCGGTTTCAGTGAGAGCTCACCTCGACGACATTCATATCCTGAGATCCTTTCCCTGTAGTCAAAGCCTCCAAAGCCTCTGGCCATCCTCCAGGCTGTTCAGCAGTCAACAGCGAAGTGATAACAGCTCCAACAGTTTGTCGAATCATTTGATCCTTATCCTGCAAACCAGCCAAGATGGTGCTCTTGACATATGCAACAGCTTGTTTTTCACCCTCACTAGCATTCTCTTGACTCAGGTCGCGCGCGTTGATCGAGTTCTTCAATAGTAGACCCGCGACTGCTCGGTGAGAATCGAGTTCGTTTTGTTGGTGGATGAGGACCAAAGCAAGATAGGCGAGAAAGTCTGGGTTGAACCGGAGCTCTTCCAAGCGCTATGATATTAGTTAACAGGTCAAAAGATGAATTAGATGTGTCTCAAAGGACGCGAAGAGTCGCGACGAGGGATTGAAGGGAGTAGAGACATACAAGTGATACAGCCTTTTGTACCTCTGAGTCACCTGAAGACGAGCTTCGCAACATGCTCAAGACCTCTTCAAGGCCTTGCTGCTGCGGTTGCCAAGTCATGGTGATCGAGTGTATAGGAGGTATAGGGTGTATTATTGAGTAGTAGTGTCCAGTAGTGTAGCAACAAAAGAACCATCAAGCGGAGTCCCAGTTGAATATACTTCCGTAACATGTGGCACATTCTCGCTATCAGATACCAGCGTACTCATGGGGCGTATTCATACAGGGTGCAGACTCGCATCTCGCCATACATAAGGGGCCACTTGCATACATGGTGCGCACCTGTAAAGGGGGCGCGTTCGTACACACTGCTTCATACGAATCAAGCTCAACTCGGCGTATCTAGGTCCATCCCACTAGTTTGACCATTTTGCTCGCTGCTCATGCTCTCCCTCTTCAGTCTCAGGAGCTCGCTACCCAGCCATCCTCTCTTGCCCCCAAGAGCAGCGGCGAAATGATGACCTAATTCCTGAGCCATCTCGTCATGTGTTGGGGATGGCACCGAGGGCATATCGGCTTTTCGCCTCGTGAGGAGTGTTAGAGCTTTCTGAATCGTTAGTCTACATGTCAAGGTATTTTGCAAATAAGGCTGCTTACTAATGTAGCTCTGATCAGACCATTCCGACGTTTTGAACCTTCACCAAGGTAAAGGGTCTCTACCAGAGTATTGATCCTCTGTAAACCCTTGCTTTCTTGCCAAATGGCCTGTCTGACGGCAGCCGGTCCAAGAGCTCCAATGGCCAGGACAGCACCTTCGTATCGACCTGCAGGAGGATTTGTAGCACCCAGCGGCGAAGGGAAGGGAGAAGACTCGAGGGCTTGAGTGACGGTCGATAGCAGTCCTGAACATTAGTCATAGCCATTAAGTGCGGTGAATGATGATTTACTTGGTGTCAGACTGGGGTAGCTGGGTCCATATAGCTGGGCGATCTTTCCCAGGACTTCTGCTGCTCTTGCCCGGATGTCAAAGGCATCTGGCTTGGGAGCAGAAGATGGGGCCGGCCATGGTCCGAGTGGTACAGTGAGGATGATCGACAGTAGTGGAGCAAGGAATTGGTGAATCTGATGATCAGCTCATGTTGTGAGATGGCCAATCGAACGATAGTAAAAGGTGATCTGGCGAGAATAGGTCTGAATAGGGGATGATCTCCCGATGAGTAGGTGTGGATGTATGGTTACAAGGGGTATGCGAGGGAAGATGGAGAGAAATGATGCCGACAGGGGCTGGTCGAGGATAGATATGGAGAAGACACGTACATATGGCTCAATGAAGACTCCTGTATTATCCAAAACAGCTTCAACGGCATCGACCAGACATCCCAGTGTTCCAAATGATCCAGTCAGACATTTGCTTATACTCTCGTTCAACCATTTGACGAGGTATACCAATAATCCAGAGATAGCCGTATCCTCCCTCAGACTTGCCAAGGCAGCTATACGGTGTCTCTCTGCCTCTGGTAGGATCTGAGTATTTTGATCGGTTGGAGGAGCTGGCAAGACTGGAGCGGCGGATGCGGAGGGTATCAGAGCTGAAGTCAGGCGTGTAAAGTACAATTGAAGGTCTTGGGGTAATTGCGATTTCGCTGTGGGCTTGAGTGCAGCAGTACCTGTCGCCGGTGTGGGCAGTTGACGTGAGGCTATTTGTCAGATACGTAGCCTTAGAAGGAAAGATAGCTCACGGCCTGCTCTTGATGGAGTTGGATTTTCGGGAATAGCAGGCTGAACACCTTCTACTGCTAGCCAGTGTGCTTTCCATTTTGTCCCCGCCGAACTAGCTAGTCCAGCCGGTAAAGGTTGTTTGAGAAATATCGAGAAGTCCACCTCCTCATCTGGAATGTGGTATAACTGTTGACCAGTTCCAGTGCTAGGAAGGGCAACGAATGGAGCTTGCGGTAATGGTTTAGGGGGAATGAGGATAGGCTGTACATTAGCTAAGCTCATTATTCATGGCAGACATGAGAAGATGCTTACCTCGACGTTCAACGCAGCCATGGCTTGTTCAATGTCTTCTGGTAAAAGCGTCGAGCGTTTACCTTGAACCATGAACTTCTTTGCTTCTTGAGCTATCAGGTGGATCCGATATTCGACATCCGCTGCTAAGAGATCCGAGACTCCGGGACCGAGTACATCGATAGCTAGTGACTGAGCTACATCCTATGGATCAGTAGAGCCCCCGACAACGGTGAGATAGAGGTAAGATAGACGCGTACCGTGACTGTATCTGGAGGGTATATGCCGACAACTTTAGGAGGTGGCATCGTGCGAACACACTCGTATGCTTTGTCCTTCTTTATGAATTGGCCCCGAACCGATTGTTTGCCCTTCTACTTGAAGGCTTGGACGCGTGGTGTAGAGAGTAATAAAGTCGGAGATAGATGTATAAAGTGAACTTCAAGATTCGTTCCTGTCGACTGAAGTCGGCTACCTTACTCCGCCAAGCCTACACAATCATCCCCACTCCTATCCTCATCACCGCATCACAACGATGGTCCCTTGGAATCCAGCACGGACAAAGGCGAGTCTCTTATATGCAGCATGCATGGTCTCTGGGAGCATACCGTAAATCAAGACCATATCTGACGTACAGGTCCAAATCAAGTTGTCGATTCAAAGGCTCCGTACCCTACAAGAGAAACGCTTAGCACTAGCAAAGAAGTCACGTAGAGAAATAGCAGATCTCTTGCTAAAGGGCAGACTGGAGACTTCCAAACTGAGGGTCGAGGGCTTGATACAGGATGATATCTATGTTGAACTGCTAGAGCTACTTGAAGTACGTCATGGCCCATCCCACACTTCGTAGCTGATGGAACAGCTATATACTGAGAAGTTGCAGGCGAGATTCGGCTTACTTGATGCTTCTACGTAGGCCTCATCTGTGAGTCTTGGCTGATACCAGGACGGAGCCAGAAGCGAGTATAGAAGATGCAGTATGTGCTATCGTCTATGCGGCACCCAGGACCGAGATCAAGGAACTACAAGTTTTGAGGGAGATCATGATGCACAAGGTACCTCTTCTTCTTGTTGTAGTATGAAACTGACGGATAGTTCGGAAGGACGTGGTCAATAGAGATGCAAAGTACCGATCCACCCCCCGCATCCGTTCCTCCACGAGTACTATCCAAGCTGGCGCTTTATGTTCCTCCCAAAGAGCTAGTCGACGCTTATCTGGGTGAAATCGCAAAGTCTTACGGCGTACCATATGAATCAGCTCAACCGATCGAAGCGCTAGAAGAGGATGCCAAGAAGGGAGATGATGAGGATGGACCAGGAGAGGGCCAGGAGAAGGAAGAGGCGAAAGTCTTGGAGATCGTTTCAGCGGACGATGGGAAGAAAGCCGAGAAACCGTTAGGCCAGAAGGACGAGGCAAGTGCACAACTGCCGGAACTGCCCAGTACGACAGTCGAAGCACCTCCAAAGAAGGTGAATGAGGACGATGAGCTCGCCAAACGTTTCGAGAGGTTGAAGAATTTGAAATGATTTGTCAAAGTAGAGGAATATTGTATGCACCATACATGGTTACTACACCGTTGGGGGATCAACGTCCTTTCCATCCTGCCAGATCAACACCCTCTCTCCCCTCATCTTTCTCTCGACTCTACTCCATAATTCCTTCTGTATTCTGCCTTCCTCGTCACCAGGTGACAGCACGACACCATTCGCGCTGGTGTAGACTTTAATTCCCGCTGCGATGACTTTAGAAAGGTCCAGGTAGATGTATAAGCGGGAACTTGGGCGAGGGGTGATCCGATGGTTCTCGATTGCGGGTGCTAGATGGATGTGTTGCCTGTCCATCTTTGATAGTCCTGTCTCTCCTAATTTATCAGCGTCGACCCAAACCGAGAAAGAGATTGGGCACGCACGTATCGTATCCCAAAGATCATCTCTTGTGCCATGTACCATTAACCCCACCCTGTCTCGCCCTTCCTCGTCATCCTCGACAGGTGTCAGATGAGCGGTACCCTCCAACTTTATCGAATGACCCTGACTTGCTCTTATAAACCACTCGCCATCACTCCCACCAGCTTCTTTGTCAATCACGACTAATGGTAGCTCTTTCCATTCTTCAGTGGCTGGTGTATCCGCTAGCATAGCCTGTTCCATCTCTTTCCGCAGATCATCTACCGCAGCAGCATCTCCAGCTACCACAGGCTTCTTTTTCTTTTGATTTTGTCCTTTCTTCTTGACTGGTAATGGTGGAGAAGGATCATATCCCCAAACCACCTCGAACCTCTTCTTTGCATTTTCTTCTACTAGCTTCAAGACTGTCTCGACATCTATGCCTCGCATCTTAGGTCTTGACAGCTACTCATCAGTTCCCACCACATTACTCGCCATTCGGATCAGACCCACCACATCATCCAGTTTAATGTAACCGTCTGTTCGGATATGAAGTGATTCTTTCTCGGCACCGTGTCTGAGGATATAAGCTAACGTCTTGGACGTAGCAACGTCTGGCGAGTCGTTTGGGCGTGGCATCTTGTCTGATAGGGGTAAAATATGCCTTGATTCGAGGCAGAAGTACAAGGTTGATGCATATGTACCCTCTATGATCAACTGCAGGAGTTGATCCGCGGAAACAAAAATTCAGAAGTTGATCCACTTTCTGAGTGTTCTCAATCATCCTTTGTTTCAGCAAAGTCACATACCATGGCCGAACCACCCCGTAAACCGCCCGCAAAAGGCAAAACGTCGCTAGTGGATGCGGCCAAATCGGCTCCTCCCAAAGCCGCCGCCCCGACACCTACGCCAGCTCCGGCCCTGGCTCGAACCCCTTCGGCGTCCGCTCCTGGACCTAGTGTACGATCAGTATCCAGACCTGGAAGTGCTGGGTCTACGCCAACACCCAGTCAGGGTGATACTCCTCAGATTATCCCTAGGATGAAGTTCAAGCCGAAAGTGCCCGCTAGAAGGGTTGTCAAAGCGTATGTCATCCATCATACTCGTGTGTTGCAGTACTGACAGACAGTGAACCTGATGTGAAGCCCGTATGCTATTTACCGTGTGGTACTGGACACAGCTTATATATAGGATGTCTCTTCGTCTGCTTCGAGTAGTTCCACCCCAATGCGCGGCGGAGCTAGAGGTCGAGGACGAGGCGGAGCTCGTGGTGGTCGAGCCCCTCCTCCAGTGTATACGAGTTTACCAGCTGGTCCATTCGGTGGACCGCGTCCAGCAAGCAGTGCGTCTCAGCTCTTCCCAGGGACTCGTCGCTGATATGTAGCATCTACGCGGAAGATCGGATCAGGTCCTTCATCTCGTCAATCCCCCAATCCCGACGAAAGAGAGTTGTATTCCGATAACGACGACGAGATCCCAATCCATCAACAATCCGTCATTGATATCGATCAAGTATCTCAAATGCACGAATCAGCACCTACTTCATTATATCGCGACCGTAAATTGAATGACAAGGGAAAAGCAAAAGTGAAGGTCAAGGATGAGAAACGGAAGATTAAAGGCAAAGAGAAGGGCAAACCTACTGCTAGTGAAGCACGTAGTGTTATGGAGGTGGATTCTCAAGAGCAGTCTGTGGATTTGGGACCATCAGTCAAGGCAGAACCTATCTCGCCTACGAAACCATCCTTATCCTTGGACCCAAATGAAGGTGTTCCGCCTCCAGGGGGTTGGAGGGACGATGATGCGATGATGTCGGATGATGAGGAGCAGGATCGTGATCAGAGCGGTAGAAGGGTCAGGTCCTTTGCAGAGACGGGAGGGAATGAGAGTGACGAGGATGATGACGTGAATGAAGCTCAGAGGGTGGATCTCAGTGAGAGTGAAGAGGAAGAAGAGGAGGATGACTTGACTGCCGATTTCACTCAGGTCGAGGGAGAGGTACATCCGTTTCCTGTCAAGGTCGCTGGAAGGTATCAAGCTGACAGATCAGGAGGGACCAGAGAACAAATTATTCATGTTCCAATTCCCAAATCTATTCCCTCGATTCGAAGACCCAAAACCAGTAGACGCGACAGAAGAAGTCGCAGCAACGAATGGGGAAGCGGTGAACGGTAAAGATGTGAAACCAGATGTGAAACCCGATGTCAAGCCCACTCCTCTTCAATTACGTGGCAACGCCAAGAAACACGGGGTAAAGCCCCCAGAAGGAAGAATTGGCAGTCTGGTAGTCATGAAATCTGGCCGAGTCAAGATGGTCCTTGGCGATGGTATTGTCATGGACGTAAGTATTCCCTGTCCTGCTCGCTACAAGCCGAGCTGATCAGAAGGTATCACCAGGAGTTGAAACTACATTCTTACAACAATTAGTACACCTTGATGGTAAATCTAAAGCAGCAGTCGTACTGGGTGAAGTCAACAAAAACTACGTCGTCACTCCCGACATTGATCGATTACTCCAGGATTTGTTCATCAATGGAGGAATGACGCCAGGAGATAAAGAATGGGAAGAACACAAGAGAAGGGTACGCCTGGCTAGGGCTGAAGGAGGGCCTGGGTTGATGAAAATGGAGATGGACTAGGAGGCGAGATTTTATAACGAATTATGATGTAGTAGCATCGGAATCACTATTGTATCGCTTGACCTGCCTGTCGTTGCTTTATGGTCCTCGGTCTTCAAGCCCTAAGAACCTGAACATATTCAGTTCCAACGAGCGGACAGCACCCATCTGCCCTGTGGCCCATGGCTCCCAGACCTCGCCCTCAGGCATCGGTATAGCGATCGGCCGGTCTGTCCCGGGCCTCCATTCCGTCTCTCCATCCTCGACTTTCCACCCTCTGCATCCAGCAATCCACTTCGTTGCTGCCCATACCAGTTTAGTGGTATGTCTAACATCACAAGAATCCGATTCTACGAGCAATCGATCCGGAGATATTGCCCGAATAAGGTCCGGGGCTGTTTGGGAACGAGAGGTGATGAGAATCGAAGGTGAGGCGTAGAGGTTCGGAAACTCTTTCTGATCATCAACTCGTGTCATTCAAGGCTGGCAATCCTCCTGCAAGAATGCGACAAGGGTGACTGACCTCCGCCTGTTGCCAAAATTGAGGTGACCAGCCTCCGGCCGAATGTATGTCAATATTGAGACTATTGAATCGCCAGCCGCATTTGTCCCTGACAGCTCTTAGAGTATCCATCGTTGGGCCTATCTGGTGAATTTTGGTCCCCATCACACAAAGCGCAGACATACCAGGAGCAGCCACACTATGAAACGAGATGTTGACTTCATTCTTCACTGCCACCTCCATCTGGGCCTGTGCGATAGCCTTCTGATGGACCATCGAGACTTTGAGTGGTGTCAGACGATTCCACTCCTTCCCTGGTTCGATAGATGGGTACCTCTCCTCGTACAGGTGTCTGGCCTTCAAAGGCCATCTCATCCGGGCTCCTCCATCTAGCCCGACCTCTCCTAGTAACACAATGCGCCCTTCTTCCATCGATTGATCGATGTTTTGGGCCAGTGACTCAAGCATGGGGCCAAAAGGTAGGGGGTCAGGTAGATACGGCAAGAGCATGTCCAAAATAGCGACATTTGTGCGATTCGGCTCTTTTCCAATTGGGAAGAAGATGGAGCGATAATGTTCCTCTTTCGATGGAGGCGGGTCGAGCAACGTATATCGATGAGTAAACCATGGGTGATATCCTGTTTCTCAGCTACCTGTAGTCGGAGACCGAGGTACTCACCAAAAGACGAGATTACCTTTGGCCCGTTTAGCCCCTTGTCAGCTCGAGACTGTCCAAGTGCGAACACTTTCATCTGATCCTCGGGTGTAGTCGACATCGCGCACATCTCGCCCAGCTTGACCTGATCGTAATCTTGAGCAGTCATATCAAGGTCGGTAGGATGACAATGTGCATCCGTTACTATCCATCAGCCTCGCCAAATGGGTCGTGGAAGCGATTACAATGTCTCAAGATATGATCTGGCGGTAAGTTTATCGACTCCCAGTCCGGGGGTGTATCTTGCTCTGACCAGCCCCATTTCTGGCCTGGACCCGTACTACTACTGCCTGATTCGTGCTCGCCACACATGAGCTCTGCTTGCTTAGAGAAAGGAAAACAGTAGAATTACATGACATGAACTGACATGAGGTGGAGACGCGACTGATCTTTCTTCTTGACGTCACCAATCTTCCCTTTCTCCATTATACAATATTGAAATATGAACCAAGACAACCAAGTAGAAGACCCAAGGATCGCTAGACTACAGGAGGAGATTGCGGATCTGAGACTAGTACTTGGGTACCACCTTCCCATCGCACGCAGGAAAGAGTCGCTGACGAAGAGGGGTCAAGATCCTGAGAGAATCGTCAAGAAACATATCCATCTGCTTCATACCTACAATGAGATAAAGGATGGTACTCAGAAATTGATCTATCATGTGAGTCAGTTCGCTTGCCGTCGATCATGAGCATATATGGGCTAAGCTGAGACCAGTTATCGACAATCAAGGGGACCACCATTACTGAAATCCATCAAGAGCTTGACCTTCCGCTTACCGAGTGAGCGGTAACCACAGCGATCAATGGGAAGGGAGCCACACGGCGGACAGAGTATATCAGTAGGGTGATTGACAAGGATAGTTCAGAGGGAAGGGAAATTCCATCAAGCGACATGCATCATTTCCACTATTTCCCTTCTCCGCTACGGACAGACAGTGTACACCAGCGGAGCAGCTCACAGTCGTCCTCAAGCCGAAGCAGAAGAGATGAAGAAGGATTTGGAGACTATGATCAGCTTGATCAATAGCAGTCATGTTGTCCAGATACTTACTGGAGGGGTCAATGGGAGCAGCGGGCTTTCGGGAGTCGGCGGGTAGACCGGTGTACGCCTGGTCAGAGGTGGAGATGAGACCCTTGGAGCCCTTGACGGTGAGGTTGGCGCTATTTATCAGCTTATTGTTTCTTACTGATATAAAAAAGCTTACGTGTTGATGCTGTGGGCATCGGCCTTGGAGGCTCCCTCGGCGCTGACGAGCTTCTTCCATGCCTCGTGGCATTCGTGGATGATCTCGACGGCGTACTTCTTGGACTTGGCCTCTCCGGAGAAGGCAAAGACGTTCTGTGGATCAGAATTGGGTCAATGACTGAAGAACTACACATCGAGCTGACGCTCGACTGTTTGCTACTGCGCTCACTTACCTCTGGCTTTCCATCGGGGATTTTGTAGATTCGGAACCACTCGTTGGTAGCTCGGATCAAGCCAGGGAGGTGCCTCTCGACATCCTCGATATCGTTGAGCCTGGGAGCCAAGGGGTCGTTGACGTCAACAACAAGGACCTTCCAGTCGGTCTCTCCTTCATCGAGGAGGGCCATGATACCGAGGACCTTGACCTGCTTGACCTGACCGGGGTAACCGACGGCCTCTCCAATCTCGCAGACGTCGAGGGGGTCGTTGTCACCGTTAGCGCCAGTCTCGGCGTGCTTGACGGTGGGGTCTTCCCAAGTCTGGGGGAAAGCTCCGTAGTTCCAGATGTAACCTGATATCAGCTGAAGCACCAGTCTCCAATTGTCGGACATACCGTGGTGGGGGAAACAGTTCCTGACGAATCGGAGTTTACCCTTCTTGATATCTGTTAGTTAGCTTTGCACTGACTGATGATGAGGACCACATACCCTGCTTGATGGGGTTGAAAGCCTCATCCTTGGAGATCTCAAGCTTGGCGTTGGTCCATCGTGGAACCTCAACAACCACTATCTCGTCAGCTCGTGTCCCTGCAAAGATAGAGTAGACATACTGTTTAGGACAGTCTTGGACTCGTCGGCGAAGAGAGGGATGTCGCTGTCTGTCAGCTGAGGTGTCGATTGAGGCTAAGTGCACATACTGGAAAGGAGAGACGACTTTGCCATTCTGCTCAATGAACACTCGGTGCTCAAGGGTGTTGGCGGCCTGTTGGGGTCAGTCATAGCTCCACGTTTCAAGCGCTAGGGGAGGACTCACGCCGACCTGCCTGGTCTGATACTCTTGGGAAGCCATTTTAGGTATATGATGTGTCAAATGAGATACTGTAGTTGACAATCTTCTAATTGCTATGCTTGTCATGCACAGGTATAAACGGGAATCAATCACGCAAGATCCACTTTTCGGGAACGCCAGGAGGGAAATGGGGGAATCTCTTATTTACACCCCTCGTCTAATAGCGAGAGTGGAGGTCCAGTGCGTGGGGTGACGGTAGTAGTAGGTCAGTGCAGCT
>Ga0265780_10000330_pt1 | contig 74627 bp, 45 predicted proteins | sample P1T30metagenome_FD_192432 | JGI IMG/M metagenome (GOLD analysis project Ga0265780, IMG submission 192432) | Plant litter microbial communities from East Loma Ridge, Irvine, California - P1 T30 | ecosystem: Environmental > Terrestrial > Plant litter > Unclassified | place: USA: California...
ACCGTGCTCGAGACTAATACAAGCGGATCAGCGAACGAACAGTACTCGAAAGTTCGATCGGGTTTTGGTCGTGCTTGTTCGGGTGTTGGTGTTTCCCGATTTTGTTGCGACTTAATGTAACAGGATTGAGTGCATGGTTGTGTGGTTTATGTGTTGTAGTAGTATAGAGTAGGTGGCAGTGATGACGTGGCAGGAACAATGCATACGTACCGAGATAATCAGGTGCAGTTTCGCCATGTTCGTTTTGACGTGTGCAACTGCTGATACCTGACCAAATGCGGATGTTACTGTAGACATGTGAGTGCATCAAGTGATGGTGGAAGCCACGCACATGCCGAAGTAACATAGCTAAGCTCATGCCCTGTAATGCTATAATAATTGAAAAATATACTGTACATGTGTGAATGAGTAGGGAGAACGAAGCCACATGTAGTGGACAGTTCCGACCTCCATTCACTCACCCCGTCTCCACTCGGAAGGCGCGGTCTGATGACTTGCACGCGCGCGGTCGTTACAACCAACACCTCGCTTCACCAAGTTGTTTGCTCACGACTACAAGAGTCAAGTATGTGGTAGCAGCACACACGCCGGCACATACACGCCAATCTAAAATCCATACCTCGCTTACCAAATGTGCAAACACCAAGCAGAAGACTACTGATGGATCGGGATTGCATATATCACCCACAGGACCTTCTCAACTCTTTATTCGTTCACGACGACGAAAACAATCAGCTAGTGATAGCAACAACACTCCTCCACCGGCGTAGGCAAGATCCAATACACACTCACGACGGGCATGCAGAACGGGACCAGAACCTGAGAAGCTCCGGCATGAACGCGCACACAGAGGCTCCACTCCAGGGCCAGGCGGACCACGCACAGCTGCACACACCATCATCTCATTTCAACACGACCAGGATGCACCACACTGCAGAGAATACATCGCACACACAGCCACGATCAGAGGTCATCACACTGTCACTGGAAGAATTTGACAGACGCTACGATGTTCGAGAAGCGCGTGTTTCTCCTGCGGCACCTGTGCCGATTCCTTTGCCGATAACACCAAAGAGCGAAGCTGTGCCCAGGTTCAACCACCTCTGCCAAACACACTTAATCACCCACCTCTTCACCTTCGAGGAAATCTCCAAGGGACTCTTCTCCTCGAAGGTAGAATTCGCTGGCCGCGTCTGTGTGGCGAAAGGGCCTTTCGCATCGAAAAAGCAAGCCAAGGAGGCTGTCGCTCAGCAAGCAAATGGCATTCTAGAGAAAATGGAGCCTCCTTCTCCTCCAAAAGAGCTCAAGGAAGACAGAGGCAAACCTAAGCCCAAGCGTAAGTCTTCCGACCAGGATGACAGTGAGAACTGGGTCGCCCTGCTACACGATTTTGTGCAAAAACATCACCACTCTCAGCCGGTCTACCGATATTTCGAGTCAAAGATGCGTGAGCAGCAACGGCGGGGCTTGAGCGTCAGTCCGGAAAATTTCTCATGTGTTCTTAACATACAAGCCCGTCCACTCTACGACTTCGGCTCGGAAGAGGAGTTCTTCCAGACCAAGGTAGAGGCGAAGCGCGTGGCAACCAGGAGCGCGGTATTGTGGCTTCGCAGCACGGGATTGCTCTCAGAGTCAACTGACGAGATTCGTACCGGTCTCACGAAGCAGGTGTCAGAGATGGCCACCGAGAAATCTACTGCTCAGCTGATGGTAGATCACAGCCTATGGCTCGGATTGTCGCCACCGTCGTTTGAAATCAGGCCTGCGGGTGACCTAATTGGAAGAAGTTTCTATGTCTGTACAGCACGCTACCTTGACGGAGACTCACGGCGTGTGCCTCAGCTGGAAGGCCCTCTATGCCAAACGTCTCCAGTCTTTGGCCAGAGAAACGCGAAGAAGATGTGTTGTGAAGCTTTGGTGGTCCTGCTGGAGCGTGTTGTCGCGGAGCGAACGGATATGGGGGAGTGAATGATTGGGACGATGTTACGATATCGATGGCCAAGGCTTGTTTTTTCTTGAGGAACATAATTATGGCGTCTCAAAGACGACAAGCGAGATCCAGAATGGCGAGAGGAGGGTTGTCAAGACTTCAAACTCCAAGAACCAAGGAATGTGTGCGTATGCCCTCTACAGAAGAAGCCAAGTGATACACGCGCGCCACGCCTCAAGGGTAACACTGCATCGGCAGGCTGCGGTCGGGAGCTCGCCTGTCGTTCTCTGGGAGATCTCGCGGAAGAAGGCGCGATGCAACAGACCCAATGGTGATGTAAGCTGTCTGAAGACCGCGGTTGGTCCGCATGGTCAGGTCTGTAAATCCAGAAGTCCACCGTGGTCTACTCTACAGACTACCACTGCCGAACGTTGCAGGTCCTACGGTAGATGAGCAGATCAGTGTAACATGACGAAGCCCTGTGTGTGTGGCCGTGTCGAGTACGAGTGATATTCAGGAGCACGCAGATCCCTGTACCCGCATATCTACCCTGATACGGCGCTCTCATTGGCATGTGGTCGGCTAGTGCTGTCAACGGCGGTTCGCCCGTGCAAAGAGTCGAAATTTGACCATGTCGGTTGGTCGCCGGTGACGACGTGTTTCTTTTCTTAGTATGCCTGCTCGCCTGCGACGGAACAGACGGCAGACAGCAGATGCTGTGTGCCCTGGTTGGAGTTTTGCGAAATACCAGAACTGCCAGGAAGTAGTCCGTCTGCTGCATTGATATGCCATCGCGCAATAATACCATCAGCGACAAGGCCGCCAGCAACGACAGAGTTCCAAGCCTTCGCAATGTGAATGTAGGCTTAAATCTTAACATAAAACGTCGGCGCCCTGCCTCCTCCAGGTTTGCCAGGCTGCTCCAGGATTGTGCTGCGCCCACCAAAAGCTTGTCAGTTAATCACCGGCGACCGCGTGGCGCTAAGTAACTCGGTCGTCTTATGGTCCGTTCAAGCCTGTCTAAGGCTCGAAATGGCAAGGCCCATGGGAGCCGCTTCCTGTGAATCCACCGAATCCACTTAATTTTCTAAAGAAGCCGTGCTATTCATGCATGTCGGCCAATCACCCGACGGCCTGCGACGGGGGCTTGCCCGGCAAAACCGTTGGCAACCAGCGACCTCCGTGCTAATCCAGGCCGCCTCCAACTCGGGTTCAAGAGGACGTTAGACTACCTTTCACCCTCTCTTTGACGCTTTCTTCACCCACACACTCGCTCACTTATCTTTCTTTAACTTGCTCAGGTGCCCCTTCTTTCATCGGCACCATTGGCACTTTACATCACATCTACCATCATGCATCTTGTTTCTTCTCTGGCCGGTCTGGCCGCCGTTTCCGGCATTGCTGCTGCTCAGAACTACAATGATTGGAGTCAGGAGGATGTCAACTCTGGCAAGGCCTGGAGTGATGTCTCCAACACTGCCAACGACCGCATGCGCGACAACGTCAACAGCCGCAACGGACAGTGCAACTACGACAATGCTCAGGTCCGCAAGGAATGGAGAAACATGGCCAAGGAGGAGCGCAAGTCCTTCACCGATGCCGTCCAGTGCCTTCACCATATCCCCTACCAACGCATGACCGATGCACAGAAGGCCGACTACCCTGGTGTTTTCACTCGTTACGACGAGTACGTCGCCACCCACATTGAGTTCACCGAGAGAATTCACATGACTGCCGACTTCCTCGCGTGGCACCGCTTCTTCATCCACTCGCTCGAGCAGGACCTTAGGAACCAGTGTGGTTACACTGGCTACATGCCTTACTGGGACTGGGCCCGCGATGCCGGCGCCGTCGAGAAGAGTGAAGTTTTCAACGGAGATGAGTGGTCCATGGGTGGCAACGGCGAGTACGTTGGAGGCAGAAGCGACACCTACCTTTACGCCATGAACGTCAACCTCAAGCCTGGTACTGGTGGTGGCTGCGTGCAGAGCGGCCCCTTCAGCGACTTTGTCACCAACCTTGGCCCTGTCAGCTCTCCCTTCGACAACGTCCAGAACAAGTACGACCACAACCGTCGCTGCCTGACCCGTGACTTCAACAACGACATCAGCAGCGCCTACAACACCTACGAGCAGGTCACCAACCTCGTCTTGAACATGAAGGAGATCAACAACTTCCAGGAGCTCATGCAGGGCTATGGCGACCACAACAACGCCATGGGCGTGCACGGTGGCGGTCACTGGCTCGGTGGTGGCCCCTCGCAGCTCGAGGACTTCCACTCGTCCCCTAACGACCCCATTTTCTTCATCCACCACGGCATGATCGACCGTATCTGGACTGTCTGGCAGAACCTTGATATTGGCAACCGCCAGAACATCATCCAAGGGACTTCTACTCTTGCGAACAACCCGCCGAGCGATCCCATGCAGCTCTCCGACATGCTCTCGTTCGGTTTCGTCGCCGACGACCAAATGTTCGGCGATTTGATGGACACCTTCGGCGGCCCCTACTGCTACCGCTACGAGTAAGCTTCTACACTGTCCAGTGTAGCTAGCTACTCGCAAAGGAACCAACTTCATTTCGTAAACGTTGCATAGCACGGCGGCGTTCACCTACGCATTTTTTTCTCCTTCTTTTCTTTCAGTCTTACCCAATCAAAACGAAGTACATTTGGGGCTACTTCCCTTCTTTCTTATGAACGAATCCACCCAAGGGACACACATTCTCGAACGGCCTCTCTGTTCGCCGAAATTTGCAATTTTTATTCCGCAGTGGCTTGTATAACCACAATAGAGGCATCTTACGGCCGAGGAAAGAATACAAGTGAAGAGAGCACATAATACCTAATGACAACACATAAGATGTAAACTGTTCCTGGTCGACTTGCGGTGCCGATTTCCTTGTTACGTTCCTGCTGGCATGATGATACCCAGGCGCTCTACCTGCTACACGTACAGGTGCGCCGATTAGTACGAGAACATTCATCTCAACGGGCCAACCACACTGGCAGTGTGATGAAGCAGCTGACATCACCATACACACCGTCGAGATGCCATTCCCGAGCTGACTACATCTCATCGGCAGACGAATAACCATGGAGTAATATCAGCTCCTTTACCCTGTCAAGATTGTAACGTGACCATTGAGATGCTGCCGAGTCACGGCGGGAGAATCTCCGTGTCTCATTGGTAGACGAGTTTGGAGGCCAAAGTAGCTGGTACTAGCATAACAGCCACCCGACGAGGACGATGCTGCTTCGACACTCGTTGATCTTGGAGTGTTAAGGAATCTAGCAGCAACATGGCAGAGGTCGACATCGAAAACATCAAGCAGCACAAGTACTAGTACTTCGACGGGACGGAAACGAAGATAGCATAGAAGGACGCGAGGATAACCTAACAGATATCGCTATCAATGAGGACGAGCAGCGTACCTGTAAGTTCAAATACTACGACCACTCTTGGGACGTCGAGGAACCTAACAGCAACCTGCCTAAGATCGAAATCGGAAAATGCACGCCTAAGCGCGTTGATGACAGTAAAATTGAAGGCAGCGTGGAGGAACCCAACAGCAACCGGAACGCTGAGTCCTGACCGAGCGAGCTCGACATCGGAAAGGACCGCAGGACAACTCAAACTCGCTGCATCTCAATGGACCGAGCACTCCGATAGGGCACCAAAGCAGCTGATATCACCACCTGTGCTAGCGAGATACTTAGCTCAAGCGTGCTGCGTCTCAGTGGACTGGCTATCTTGGCCATGTACGAGAGCCGATGATATTACTACAAAGGATAATTCGCCCCAGCGAGATACCGGTATTAAAGAAGGTTTATCTCACCGGTCAAGTCACCTCGTGGATGTACGAGAACCGATGATACCGCCACAGGGAATCAGCCGCGCCGGCGAGAGATCGATGTTATGGAAGGCTTCTCTCACCGGTAGAGTCACATTTTTGATGTACTAGAGCTGATAGTATTACTATAACAGAGGACTTTCTCCGGGGAGAGGCCGATACTGAAGAGAGCTTCTCTCACTGGTAAAGCTATATTTTCGATGTACCAGAGCTGATGGTATTACCACATATCACGGCTCGATTCAGTGGCCTCACTACCCAATCATCCTTCGAAGTCGCAACATCCGAGGACCGCACCACCAAGCAAGATACGACATCCCCCATTGCAGTCCCGCGCACTGAGTCACTGCAAAGGCCTGCAATTCTTATGGGTGTGAAGCACTGGCTAGGCTCGGCGGAACACTGAGACATTGCAACGGCCACGATCTCGGAAAGGGACCGGAAGAAGGCAAAGCACTGGGAGTCTTTCTGAGACATATCGCAAAACCGCGGCAGGGTCAAGATCAGCTCTCCGGAATGTCCTGGTAGCCTCGACTCGGACCGGCGCCGTTGAGTCTTTCAGTCTCGCACAGAGCAGCACTATATTGTTGCGAGTCAAGTCTTGAGATACTTTCTTTCCTTTTCCGTTGTCTCACGGCCGCCTTCGAGGCTCAACGTAGAAGCTGCTGATCGATAGATACACTACTCTCACTTCTAGACCCATGGTTCTGTGGATGCGAACAGGTAATCGTCCGAAGTATGAAGCGCGTCATCTGAAGGTGTAGATCCACGTTCTCCTCATGGCAAGCTCGTGATAAGATACCTTGTGACGTAGGGGTAGTATACTTCTCAGAGGCCTTCCTTAGCTAGCATATCTAGGAGTTTCGTGAGCAAACATGGGACATGTCAAGTCGGCTCCCAAGGTTGTAGCATACCGGTGATGTGGAGGTAGAATGCGATCGCATTGAAGTTCCGTGGTGTGCCGCTCAAGGACCACAGGTACCATCTGGAAAGAGACATGATGTCAGTGATCAACCTCGACGACAGAGCCTCACGTTTTCCATAGTCCGTCGAGTCGTCGCTTCAAGAAGGCTCGATACATACTGTGAGGAAATTAGCGCCATGACTTTGACTTGTATGATTCATTTTTTCTTACCCTCAAACGATTTGTCCAGTTGATCAAATCCAGATGGCTGACATTGTCGAGCGTTCCTTTGTAATCACCCCATTGAGAGCTTCGCACGCTGACTAGTCCATCATTTGGCCCTTCATCCGCCATCACAATGTTGTGCGACTTGCGAAAGACAGAAGTAAGATGAGGGTTTAATTGAGCGCCATAACTGAAGTACCGCACATCGGGACTGTCTGGCGTACGTGGGTTGAACGACTCTGTCATGTATTTGTTCGTCAGTTGCTCGAAAGCACCGGTCTCGAAGCCGAAGAACTCCAGCGCTTTGTACAATTTTGGAATATTGGTGGCGCCGATTCTCTTGAACAGGTAGTCTGCGAAGGCTGATCCGTGATGCGGTGTTGCTATCGTTGTCAATGACATTACTTTCACCCCCTCGGGCTTCAACGAAGAAATCATGTAACGCGAATCGAGGCCACTGGGAATTGTTAGTCGGCTCGGGCCAATTGCATCGCCATCGTTCGTCATTTACCCCTAGAAGGTCATCAGCCACATATCATCTTGCTACAGTACCCAAGTCAACTAACCATGCTGTGCCTGTTCAAAAAAAGTCAGTCAAAGTCTTTACTAGGCATGTGGCGACTGAACGTACGCAATAATGTTCACAGCCTTGCCCTGTGCCTTCTGGGCAATGATTTCACCAAGTTTCTCTGCTCTCCTTTCAATAGACCCGGAGGGAGGCACGCTGGCAGTGATAACCTCGACATCCTTCGCTGCCAACGCCTCGGTGATCCCACGCCAGTAGTGTATGCCGGGTATGAGCTGATTTGGAACCAGGCGCAATTCGTCAAATCCGAGGAGACCGTGAGCAAGTATGATGGGGTTCTTCGGTGCCTGGTATTGCGTGCGAATGGCGGCGAACTCGTCTTGGAACACAGTTCCGAGCTCCTTGAGACGCGGATCTTGGGCGCGCTGGTGGCGTGTTGACGGCGCGTGGAATTGCTGCAAGCTGCGAAGCTGCGATACAACGTCTGTGAAGTGGCGCCGGCGTAGAGCAGTACGGTGAATGAGTAACATGGTAATGGAGGTTACTGTTACAAGTTGTCGAGCCGCAGAACAACGAAACGACGATGGAGGCAGTGATGTTGCGTTGATGGCCTGATGTGGCCTAGCGGGCTCACGGGCAGCGAGTGGGTCGAACGGCAGTAACATTATGATATTCAAGAGAAACGAGTATGATTTAAGGTAATGTGGCGCTTATCAATTTGGTTTCCAAGGTGCTTCACTTGCAGCCACATCTGCATCAACATCACAATATGACAAAGGTATCAGATCTCGTCGTAAGTATACGATGTATCGAATGTATACAATTGAAAAGGTATCAACGCTTGCTTCAAAATCCGTCCCACTAAGTCTTGTACTGGAGACCACCCTTCTATACAGTTGGCTGTTCTGTGCGGGTAGGAACCTCGGGGTTGACAGTGACCACCGCCTTCAAAAGATCGTCCACGACCTGTTCCAAGTCAGCTGCTGGCCCTGGTGAAAGTGCTTCGCGATTGTGCATACCTTGGGTCCCGTCTTCTCGCCGATCTGCTTGATGTCTTCAAGCTGCTTCTCAGTGGCCTTCTGCGCGTCTTCCTCGGCCTTCTTGTTGCCGCTGGTGTGCTGCAGGGGTGTCAGCTGTTGTTCAAGTTTCGGTGGATTGAAACCCATTTCGCGTGCACGACAAGCACAACAGAGTGCACGAAGCAATCATCTGCATTTTGCCCACTCACCTCAGTCTCGAACGACTTGAACTCGGTCTCCTTCTGTGATCTGTAGTCCTCGATCTCTTTCTGGGCCTCCGACTTGGCGTCCTTCACCCTCTTGGTACGGTCTGAAGTGCGTTAGAACATCAGTTCGTCGGTTGTGCTCCTCGAACTGACGGATCAGGGAGCGATCGCATGCTGAGACTCACACTCTCTGGCTGTGAACATGTTAGCATGACGTCCTCATGAAAAGCGTCCCATCATTGGCCTCCTGCAGGTGGGATCGCCTTGTCGCAAAGCACTAAGCCCAGCCTAATCTTGACTTCCGTGGATGAATATAGATCAACGTACCCTTCTGGACAATCTTCTGCGCCTCACGCTCTGCCTGTCACCGGGTATCAGCTCTGTATCCCGGAATTCTCATCCTCCCATCCGATCGCGCCTCTGTGACGCCATGAACGCATGCATGCCAGTATTTCGGCGATCATGTGCGAATATTCTCGTAGGGTCGGCGGGATTTGGTGTGGAAACAACTAGGGGTGTGCCATGGTAAACGTACATCGAGCAGCGTCTGGATGCCGGCGGAGTTCTGTGCTGCCTGTTTGGGTTGTTAGCAAAAGCAGACCAATACACATAATGCGTCTCGTACCATTTTGAGGGAGTTTGTGTTTGGTGGTTTGTGGAAGAGGTATTGTTTGGCAGTGACCTCGTGGTTGCGGTACAAGGTCCAGATGGAGCTGTTGGATGCCCGACGGCGCTGCTGCTGTCATAGGCCAAGCGCCCGCGTGAAGCCCGAGCCGCCAAATGTTCTAAGACCGCGACATGCGAGACTTGCGATGAGGATTCGACCATCCAGATAAAATCGTTTGGCATATTCACTTCAGCATGTCGACGAAAGCAAAGGCAACACTTGCGACTACCGTCTTGGGAACCATTGGAATCGTGTACTTTGTCCACTACCAACAGGTTGCCGACAAAGCCGTATGTCAATCCTCTGATTCAGAAGGAACAGCTTCACTGACAATCGAACAGGCTATGCACCAAGGTGTGATCCGTGACATGGAACAGCAACGCATCAAGCGTGAACGTCAAGTCGATTTCGAGATGCAGCGCCAGCTTGAGGAGGAGTACCGGAAAATACAGACCGTATCGGACAGCACGGATAAATGAGGGCGGATCGTTTGGATCACCTCTGGGGAGATATACGGCTGCAAGATTTGTCATGACAAGCCGTGGAAGAGATTGCAAGGGACGCGAATACATGGCGAACGACAGATGCGCTACGGCGCAGATGCAGGAGGTTCGGCCAGCTTTGAAGCGACGCCGACCGCACTCGACAGGCTCTACGAGTGAACAATTCTGGCGCGGATATGACAGTGTAGTGGGCACTCGTCTCGTCTACACCAGAATACGACAGAATGAATCGTGGCCCTTCGAATGACACTGGCCAACCTTGGAACGAGGAACAACATCGAATCGGTACAAGTCAATCATGGCTCGTCACGACACACGACTTACTACCCACCTCATGTAATATATGTATATCAAGAAGCATGTCGAGATCCTCACTTTGGGTTCAGTTCGTACAGGATGCTCATAATCATGCCGTTCCAATCATTTCATCCATCAACTTCATTCCTGCTTGTCTGCAGCAAATTGCTTCAACTCATCAAGCGACACCTTCTTAAGCGCCTTCTCATTCGTAGCGTTCAAAAAGATCTTGGGAACGATCGACTGGCCCAATGGGTGGTCCTTGTGGGCATCGAATGCTTCTCTCCATCTATAATGTTGCACGGTCAGCACGTCCCAGATACATGTCCGCGTCATTATCACCGCAGGAATGTAAGATGATCAACGCACCTGCTCACGCAAAGGCACCATTTACACCCTCCCTTCATGCCGGGAATGGGCCTCAGGTCGTTGCCTTGCTTAGCGCTGAAGTCGAGGAACTCCTCGGTGACTTCGGCTGCTACTGCATGGTTGCCGTAATCCGAGGCGGGCACTTCGCAGTAGCCATTGCGTAGGAAGCCGGTCATGGGCTGAGTGGAGTGCAGAGCCAGAGGCTGTTTAAAGACGTTCAAGCTCTTCGACATGGTGGGCGTGTCGTGGGAGTGGTGGAGAGGTTGTTGTGCGTTGTGCTGCGAGGCAAAGGTGATTGCGATGAGACTGAGGAGTGTTGCTAGAAGGGCTGGGATGTACATGGGATTGCCTGTGGCAAGAGTGGTCGAGCACTCGAGATAACCTCGTATTATGTACAGTATACCAGTTATGTGAGCTCATCGGTGCGTGTGTTCATTGTTCGCTGCTGCCGCCATCAATGACGATGCGAAGATCGATCGATCAGATCGTGTGGGGAAGCAACACTAGCGGCCTGAGCTGTACGCCTCAAAATGAGTGAATATCGAGCTCGTGATCAGATGTTCGGATGCGACTTCAACAAATCCGATCACTGCTTTTCCGTATCACGCCTGACTTTCACCACCTCTTGCAGTTTGACAAGATCGTACAATGACAACTATAGACTGCTGTATCGCTACAAACTGTCTTGAACGAGAAACAAGCACTCTCAATTCTTCCTAAAGTCTGTTGAGACGGGCGAGTCCTAAGGCATACCATCGTCACGCGATACCAAGGACATTCGAAGGATGAATTTGAGCATCTCACTGGATCGAGATGCTCACAAGCAGTAGAATCAGCAGCTTTGGTACATTATAAACATGCTAACAAGTGAGAGACTCGTGAACGACTGCTTTATTCAATGAACTTTGGCATGTACGGAGGATTCCATTAGAGGCCTTCAGATGCCGGAGGACCATGATATGCTATCGGCTCGTAAGCAACAATCCATTGCAGGAGAGACAGTGAGACTTACACTTGCGAGAGTGGACCGCATACCACACAGCAGCAATAGCACCAAACCCGACCAACACCACGCTCGCATAGTTCATGCTGATGGAAGTCACCGGTAAAGCCGTAGGCATGCTAAACAGTACCAGCTCAAAGGCGATCCAGAGCAGAGCGATAACGTTGACGATCGGTCCGACGATATTGCCTAAGTTCCAGCGCGCTTTGAGGACTTGTTCGCGCTTGTTGAGGAGGCTGATGGCGATCGGAATGGCGTAGGCAAGGGCCAGTGCTTGTACGCCGACAGAGACAAAGGCTGTGAAGGCGCTGGTACTGCCTAGGTTGATTAGACCGAGGAGCATTTGGACTAATGTCACTAGTCCGAGGGCATTTACTGGGACGCCGAGTTTAGGGTTCACTTTGGACCTGCTCAGATTGTCAGTGTTGGTAGGGTCATGCGCTGACCAGTCATCAAGAGACAAACTGCGTGAATGTTAGCAAGGCACGCCTCTACAACTCGGAAGTGCCAAAACTCACCCATAGTGCTGCTCCTGGAATCGCATTGTCTCTGGCCAACGCCCAAGTGCACCGGGAAGCAGCAACGGTGATCGAGATGCTGCAGCCCAATGTCAGGACCAGAACCAAGAACATGAGCCCTAAGGCACCACCAGGCGTTCCCATAACGACGTTGAAGATGTACGGCAATGCCTGTGCTCCTGGAGCCGCAATCACATCCTCAAGCGGAGGCATCGTCACACAGATCGGAATAATGAAGAATAGGCCTGCGATACCTCCGACAGGAACGCACAAGCTGATGGCGTTTGGCACCTTCACCGGCGCGTCGTGACACTCTTCTGCCATGCTGGATATCATACCAATGGCCGAGAAGCAGTATGCGGCGGGCAATAGACCGATGAAGAAGGTGAAATTGCCCCAGCCCGAGAAGCTCGTGTCATAGTTCCCAAGTGCATAGCTGGGAGAGTGCCGCCCCACGCTCGCTGTTACAGAAAGAGCGATCATGATGATGATGATCGAGACAGCAGTCCAGGCTGCTACTACGGTGTCCACCATTGGAAGCCACTTGTTGCAGGTCGCGCATATGACGAATGTGCAAAGGCAGCAGGCGTAGAATATCAAAAGAAGCTGCCACGCAGACAAGGTGAAGTCGGGATGGTACATCGATATGGTACTGGTCGGTGTCAGTATCAGGAGATTGGCAACCTATTGTAACAATAAACACCTACCCTCCGATCAAAGATGCCATCCCAAAGTTAACAGACAGCGTGATTGTCCAATTTCCGATCAACCAAATCCATCCGGTTATGTAGGCCAGAGGGATCTTGCCCGTTTGTGCCAGTTCTGTGATTATACACCATCAGTTGGAAGCTCTATCGGGTTCTTAGGCCAGTGACATACGATAACTCCAGTAGCTGGGACCTCCAGATGTAGGGTATCGTGATGCAAACTCGCCCAACGACAGCGCTATGCATTCGTCGAGGACAAGGATGACTATCCATCCAAGGAACATACTAAGCTGCCCTCCACCGTAGATGGCAGAGATCAAGGGCGATCCTTCTCCATATGGTACTGCTGCGATTGCCAGTGATTGAAACAGTAGTGTCCAAAGACTTCGGTTTCGCGTGAGTTCTTCTTTATATCCGAGCACGGCAAGCGATTCGCCTTCCTGGAAGCTAGCCTTGCGCTCGTAGGAGCTCGTGCTGTCGAGCTCTTTCTCGATGATCTTATCATCGACGGACATGGTCAACTACTTCGTTCGGCGGAAGTAGGTTGAAGGACTGCTTCAGGGTTCAGGAGGTCCGATATGGGCGCCAGGTGATGGGTGTCTAACCAGCTTGTGTTGATATAAGATACAGAGATGGAGATGGAGTCAGTGCAGATGCGATGTTCATGTACTTGACCTCGATCTCACCTACTCTAGTAGCCATATCCCACCATCTCTGGTGATAACACTGCAATTCACGATCGCTGCCCTGGTCTGCAGTGCACTGCGATACGCGAAGCCACCATCAGCAGGGCGTCAGACTGCTTGCTGCTGCTTTGATAGAAGCTTGTCGCACAACGCTGCTACTTCTGGTACCGACAAGCATTGCGTGTAGATAAGAGAGCGAGTCGTTGGCTATGGTGGTAAATGGTGGGCGGGGGCGGGTCAGACTTCCCACGATAGGCTTAGTTTGGGTTCAGCACTGGGGTAGATGGAAGCGGAGAAGTGAAGTGCACCACCCCGAGCGATGGACTATCAGCATGTGCAAAACCGATGTATAGCTACGGTGGCTAAGAACTGTGTTACTGTACTAGATCACGGTTGGAGAGCCATGTGTCGCACCAACACAAGTAGGGCGCTTGGCAGATCTTCGAAGCAATTTTGATTGGGGCTCTGTCTTCACGCGGCAGAGAGTGAAAATATTATTAGAGGTAACAACGATGCGGCAGCTAATCCGGGAGTGAGATAGCGGATCCCACTGGGGGATTATTAGGGCATTGGGCGGACCTAAAAGACGTTGGGTAGATTACCTTTGTTGGCGCATCCATCGATACGATGCGGGTGTTGCATACATCTTTGTGTGAGCCTTCGACCTACATATGTACGTACACCTGTGGTCCCATCGCGGCGAACAGTCAGCTAAACAGAAGTCTGCATAGCCGCTATCGTGCCCAGATGAGAGAAATCCTTTCATCGTTACTTGCTTCGGGGCAATTCTGCGCGACAAGATAAATATGCATGCAAGTCAAAGCGACATCACACTTCGATGTTGCTAGATGGCCTTGCAAGGATGAACATCCAGCCAATATTTCATGATGATCCGTGAATTCGACGCTCCTCCACCAAACCCCGAGCCGAGATGCAGTTGAGCATAAGTTGTGGTCTTGCACTCCCATAGCTTGCTGATGGTCCTGGGTGTTGAGGGTCCTATGATGCCAGCGGACTCTAGGTGATTGTCGGATAGATTGATCTCGCCCGTCTGGATGACTTGCGCCTGCGCTGTCCTCGTTGCGGTAGCCAAGATATCGGGTTTCCGATCGAAATTTCGACAACTTGTCTACTGGTCGACACCACCTGTGGCCTCGGGAGTCCTGGCACTCGCGCTGTCATCAGTCTCGGACACGTCGGACACACCCGGTACGTCGACGCCGATTGCTTTGAGCATCCTCACGAGCTCCATCCTCTCGCCGGCGATTCTCGTCCTTTTTGCCCTACGCCGCATTTCATACGCAGTCTTGTAATCCGGTACGGGGCCAGAGTACACCCAATTCGGCTGCGGCCGATATTTGTCCGCCCTGACGTGCAGCCACTTCCTCAAACTCGCCGAATTCTTCATCGAATTGCAGGCCTCGCCCTTCTTCCCGTTTGGCGTTGTGGTGGTGCATAGGCGGATCTCGAGCTTTGTGTTCTTGCGCAGATTGGCTTCCTGGTCCGGCGGCATGCGAGCCATGAAAGCCAGCAAGCCGTCGAAATTGAAGTCGGTTATGTCGATTCGGATTGCGCAGGAGTTGTGTATGAGAGGAAGCACCTCATTGCGGACCTGGCGGCTTGTGAGGACTAGTCCATGTGGGTTGTTGCGCTCACTGCTGTTGGGCGGCAAGATGTGGATCTGAACGGACTCGAGGGCGAGCTTGTATATCTCAATACGCAGCTCAGCTGGGAGATCGTAGAAAGATGTGCCTTTGTGATCCGGCGGAGGTGGTGGACGGCGCAAGGCAGGGAGGAGGCGCCGTTGGCGCGGGCCAGTAAGAGCGGGAGCTTGACGCGGTGGTGGTGGTGATGGCGGTGCTGCCATGCGAGCGGCTTGAGCGGCTTGACGTTGTGAGCGGGGCTGTGTCAAGGGCGTGGGCGTGGGAGATGGCGAGTGTCAATACCTTCAAGTCTGCAAGGTGAGGTGTTGGAGGAGCAGCAGAAGCAGAGATTCAGCAGATCTGTCGTTGGTCTTCATCGTAGAGCATGGCAGGATCCCGTCACATGCCAAAGCCACCATGCAGAAGCGAGCCAGCTTTTGAAGAAGGGCAGTGCGCCGTCGACAATAGGTAGGTGGATGACAATAGGGACAATCCCGCATGTGCAGATGGTTGGTCTGAAGACACGCAAGTGGCAGGCGGCGGTACTGGGAGCCGAAAGTAAATGGCGTATGGTAAGTTGAGGTACTCGTTACCTACATACCTACATGCACATATCTATGCCTCTAGACTGATGTTCCTTCCACGGCACGCTGTGGGGCTGCATCGGCGTCGGCCTTGCTGCCCGACGGCATATGCATGGAGGTGCGAGTAGATCTTGCATAATCGTGAACTGTGGACGCCGTAATCTTATCGCATGGCATTTGCCAAACTAGAGATGTGTCCTGAAAGCTTCACTCGTGTTGTAACAGAGCCTTCACTCGGCTGCGATTCAACACAATCTTCTCTTCTCTTTCAACCCGGCTCGCTGCCCTAACCCTAACCCTTACGTCTGCCTCGACAACATGTCGGTAATTAGCCTGATGTGTGATTTCTTATGTAAGCTCTAGTGAGTCAGTGACTCTATCACCATGGTGTCTTCACCATAACCAACCTTTGTATCACCTGAACCATATATACTTTATATCCGTTTTTGGCAGGATCAAGAGACCTACGTACGAATCTTGTTAATACAGCGTTTCTCACCGGATTAATCTTGCCAACTCTAAATCGACAAGCACACAAGCCTATCGACACATCATGACTATAAAAGAAACACCCCATGCGCCCATCAATGGCCTCCCAACGGATACGGCGGGAATTTTGCCCGGAACGACCTTTCCAACCGAGCCCACGAGTGGTGAATCGGACAAGGATCACATCAGCACTCAATCGCAACCCGGGCCAGTCGTCCACTCGAGAGCAACCACAGCCACCTTGTATGCATCGCGCGACCTCAAAGCCACAGGTCTTGTACCTCAAATGCACCATCTCATAAATAACGCTTTCGGCACCTCCCACAATGTCTCAGGGGTTTTCCCGGCCGCATCCGAGCGTCTGAGGTCGGACGATCAACTCGTGCAAGAACTTTCCGGACCCGACATTTTCACCTATGTGATAACCTACACCGGAACCCAGACGGTGATCGGCACAGCGTCCGCAAAACGTTATAAAGATACGATTGAGTCAAAGCCGGCTAGTGCGGAGGGTCAGAAGGGCACTTTTACACGATCTGGTGTCTTTGGGCCGCATTCTGAGGGGTGGGAATTGTCGCTGATGGCTGTGGATCCGTCTTTGCAGCGTCAAGGACTGGCAGGGTTGTTGATGAATCTTGTAGAGAGTGAGGTGAAGCGCCGATTCGTGCTTGATAGAGCTGAGAGAGGGCTGCCGGATCTGAGACTGGTCATGCTGCTGACGACGGTCAAAGAGATCAACTGGGACTTTTATGTGCGAAGGGGATATCAGCTGGATTATGAGAAATTTTACGAGCCTGGGTGGCTTGGGAGCTGCACTGGATTTACTGTGGTGCATATGAGCAAGCTGGCCGACGTTTGAGGCATACATTTTCGAAAAGGCAATCAGTCGATAGACGGTGTAGATGTAGACTACATATGAATGCAGTGCTGTAGACTAGTCCTTCTTGCACACGTTAACATCAGCTTCAGCTTCACACCCGTCTCACCGGAGTCTGGTTTTACTTGCGGGTTGGCTTTGTGATACCTTAGGCCGCCAGAAGAAGCATAACAGTCTAATGGCATGCGGGAGCCGACTGTGAGAATAGTCTGAGGACATCGCATGAAGTGCGCGGCAAATGAAAGACGTGAAACGACTTGCTCGTTATCCAGCAAGAACACGGCGGCAACAATGGCGCGGGTCGTGCCGCTACACCAATAAGCTCCAGACGAACGCCTGCAGCGCCTAACTCTCCGACAACACCACAACCTCACTTCACGCCTCGTCGCGTGTTACACATTCTGCCTTACCAGCGACTTCAGTCTGCCAATGATTGGACCAGACTGTCGCATAGACGCGAGGATGCATCTATGCATAGATCTAGAGCCAGGCTTCTTCGCCATCAACCGCCGCACTCAATATTCATCCATGGTCGCCTCCAGTAGCACTCCGGGAAGGTAAATCCCAAGAGCCGGGATGATCACTAGGTGCAGTCACGACAAGGCTGTTCAGTCATGCTCATGGGTGTTGGTTGGCATATGGACCGGTCGCAATATACTACAACAAGCCTTCCCTGCAGTTTCACCTATGACCGCGGTCTCGATATAGGCCGTCGATTCGCACTCAGCGCCTGTTGCCACAGTCGGGTCTGGCCTGATCCACAATCACAATCCCATTCACTGCCTATTTCATTGTCACGACACCCGCTCACTGACTTGACAATGAAAACCTAGGTCTATTGTTCGATTTTCTTTATTGTCGTTCTATTGTTCTCCGCGCTGGTCGCACTACAATCGCTTTTGTGCATACTTTGACATTTCTCTTTCAGCATCTCTCATTACCTGTCATTTAACGCACTGCAACCTCGCTCTTCGGACACTACTTTCTTCAGCATACCCTGAACAGGCGTCAACTCGGCTGCGCCAGTTCACTGTTCACTAATTCACGACACCCTTGCTGGTTCAAGGCTTTACTACAACGTTTCCACTTCTCGTCACTCAACCGGACATACACACATCCTCCACCATGCTTTCATCATTGGGATCTTCCACAATGACCCTAGGCAGCATGTTCTTCAGCACCAAATCACTCCTATGCCTCGGCCTTCTATCATCAACCGTCGCAGCACACACCTGGATTGAGCAGATGCAAGTCATCGGCACCAACGGCTCGTATGTCGGCGACTACGGATATCCTCGCGGATACGTTTCACGCACCGATGCCGGATTTGATGGATTCTCCAACAAGTGGCAGCTCCCCAGCCCTGATACCGACACCAGTCGCACCCGCATCACAGACAAGATGATGGCCTGCCACCCCAATCAACGCACACCGAACTACTCTCAGCAGTACCCTAAGCTCTCTGTCGCTCCTGGTGCTTACGTCGCCATGAAGTATCTCGAGAACGGTCATGTCACACAGCCGTACATCCCTGCCGGCAAGCCGGAGGGCAGTGGCACGGTCTGGATCTATGGGACCTACGAACCCAACGATGCTGAAACCCTCGTCAACGTCCTCTCGTGGACCGCTGATGGTAAGGGCGGCAACGGTAAGGGTTTCCTCATGGCTGCTCAAGACTACGACGATGGCCGATGCTACCAAATCAACCAGTCGCCGACCTCCGTCAACAGACAAATGAACGAAGGCAACCATGCACCCGGACAACCAACCTCTCAACTCGAGCAGTGGTGCGAAAGCGACCTCCTCGTGCCCTCAGAATCCCAAGTAGGCAAGACACTCACAGTCTACTGGGTCTGGGGCTGGGCCACAGGCATGCAGACCGAAGGCGCTATGTGCGGCAAGGACGAGTACTACACCACCTGCTCCGACTTCGACATTGTCGAGGGTGGTGACGATCTCTCAAAGATCATCGCCGCTCCCAAGGTGCACACCATCGGCCAGCAGGATCCTCAAACCATCGCCGTGAGTAACTATCAGTCTCGCACCGCCCACGCTCCCACGCCGACGATCATCACTACGCAAGAATGTACTTTCACATCGGCTACCACTTCTTCGGTACCTGCCTCATTGTCCGAGAAGACCACCCTTCCCGCCGGCTTCAGCACTTCCATCGCCAGGCCGCCCATGCCAAAGTACAGACTTGCAGGCAACCCCGGTTCGCAGCCCGCCAGCAGCGAAGCCAGCAGTACGGCACCATTGTACTCCAACACTACAACATCAGCCACTGCTTCCGCCACTGCTTCTTCGGCAGTCACCACTGCCTCCCCCCGCTCGCAGCAGCAACCCTCAGTAACCTCACCCAGTGCTTCCGAAGTGACAGTCACAGCATCGTCAACAGTCACAGCTGCTCCCTCTATCGTCTACAAGACTATCACCATCCCGGCCTCCTCGCCTCTTGCAGCACCCTCATCGACCTCCCCGAAAGCCCCGGCGGCTTCGGTGGCAGCCAACAAGAACGGAGTGGTGGGTCTGAGTTCCAAGCGCGCGGTTGCTTTCGCGGCTTAAACCATGTTGAGCATGAGAACGAGCTACGCATAGGATGGAAGAAACGCAGGAGTTTTGTCAGTCATTGGATACTTGTCACCCGCTCGCTATGATAGATGGATGGACGTTTATGGGATGATACCCTTGCAATCGTTTTATTTCTAGATTTGGCCATGGTGTTCTCTTCACTCTTTTGATAGACGGGTCTCCAGAGGCAATCGGAGTCTTGGGCGTTTTTTTGTTTATTGCTATTGTTTAGACTATCACTTCACCGCTGTTGCGAAACAGACAGTATGAAAATTAAAATCATGAAAGAGATTATCGAGGGGTACTTTTCCGACATTGAGTAACGTTTCCAGTTCAAGAGAATGCTATGTGTATATCTGATAGGTCAATATGTGTGCTGTTCTAGCTGCCGAGGTGAGAAGATGTGTATCGTCTTCTTTGTGTTATTGGTAGACTACCTACTATATCGCCGTCTATTGAGAATAAACCTAAACGTTAGCCGAGTTTGCTGGCAGAAGACTTGCAGGCTCACCTACAATCATTTCTAACATCTCAGCTGTCTACTTGGTCTTAGAGTAGCAAGTTACTCACAATCAAGTTGTATTAAAGTGAGACCTTTAGCAATGAGTTGTATCACAGCGAGTTGTCGTGCATCGGCGAGTAGTGTTAGGAATGGATATTTAACGGTAAGTCACGGTGCAATGAGAGTTCCAGTGACATTACAGCGGCGAGTTGTTCTCTTATTCTTGCGGTCCAGGCTTCGTGTTTTCGACGGACTTTTTGTGTTGCGAAGCCTGTGAATTGCAGACACGAGATCTTAACGGGGAACCAGCGAAAGTAAGATCATACCCATCACCCTCACCAAACATACTGAGCACTGTGGTCACTGAGAGCTCTCATTCCATACCTTCTATCTCCTTGCGGAGTTCGATACCTCTCAACTAATCGCTAGTCACTCTAATTAATCTATCCTCATTCCAAAGTCTGTTGTCCTAAAAGCGTAATCGCGTGCACAGTTCGTTATCCTACATAATAGTTCGTTCGTTCTCGTCTCATTCGACCCTCCACTTCCTGAAGGCTTTCTGTTTCCCGTATCGCAAAGCAGCTACCTAGCCTTTCCTAAGAAAATTTCGAGAGAGGTCCAGTAGCGATGATAGACGCTCGAAAGCCTCACAAAGGCTCCATAAACCTCTGATCGCGCCTCGGGCCCGTACTGTCACTCTCCCTCTCGATCTCAATCATCCTCTCCATTTCCCTCTTCAACATCCTTTTATTGGTCTTGCAACCCGCACAAACTCCACAATCCTCGCCGTCTACATTTCCCTCATCATCTCCATCAGCACCCGCCAACAGACTTCCCGGCCCAGATTTGAAAGCACAGCCAATAGCAAAAGCCAAAGTAATGGAGAATTTCAGCCAGAGCCAGGGGCTGTGGCGGGAGAAACTGCTTCGTCTTTGCCTCTGTCGCTGCTGTTCCCTTTGTTGTTTCTGGCGGACCATGGGACTGAAAGATGAGGAATTTCGGACAATGAGACTGCCGTCGGGGTTTTTTACACGCTTCTTGCCTGGTCCAGCCATACTGGGCCGGGGAGAAGAGGGTTTGTTGTTGGGGGAGGTGTAGGACGCGGTGTTTGGGGTGGTTGGGCGGAAAGTGCCGTAAGCGAGGTGTTCATCCTCTTCTTCGCATTCACTACCGCTGATGCTGGGCGTTTGTGATGTGCTGCGATTGTGTTCTGGAGATATGAGGAGGCGCTGGCGGTCGTCTTGATACTCGCCGCCACGGCTGCTGCAGTCGTTGCGATGGGTGCTGAGGAGACGGCGCTTAGCCATCGGTCCGAGTAGTACGCTGACAAGCCACCATTGAATGTTACGGAGAGGAGCTGGGAGTCGCATGCGCGACTGTGCGTTCTGGATCAGGTGTCTGGCGAGTTGCACGGGGGAGTGCCAAAGGTTGCTGAAGAGACGACGGAGACGATCGATCAGAGAGTCACTCCGTGATGATGAACTTGTAGATGTGCATGGTTTTAGGCCCATAATAGTTGCGGTGGATGTTGTTCCTTCGCTGACTTCAAGGGAGTGGCTTTCAGGGATCGGTTCGAGGACTTCGGAGAAAGACTCTTGCAGCTCTGTATCGTCGAGATCTTGGTTTTCAGACGACATCGACTCGCAGTCCTCCTCTTGACTGCCCTCGGTCCCGTCAAATGAACGAATCTGGCTCAGCTCTTCCATGAGATTGCGACTGACCGCCGCACCAGCACACGAGCCTAGCGAAGAGTAATCCTTCGTCGTTGAGAAGCCTTGAGATTTCCCCGAAGCATGAGAGTTTGAGGTTAGTATGCTTTGATCGCCTGATTCGTCTCTAGGTACTGTGAGCATTTCGATTCCCGTCAGTCTAGTCCAAGTGGCTCGATCCATCATTGTGGAGGCTCTCCTGCGACCTTCAAGCGGGCTACCGTTGGTGCGACTCATACTACGGTCTCTGAAAGGGAAGCCGGTAGATGCTTCGTGGTAGTCAAACGCTGGCGCGGACGCAGGCACGTGGTCATAGTGTGAAGCTGAAGGTAATATCAGGGGCCGTGGACCATTGGAGCCGGCTCCGAAGCGGCGCATCCTTCTCGTGGGTCTACCACGAGGAGGTATTGAAGGTGGCCTCATGTCGTATTGGGTATGTTGGACGGGCAGTGACGGCTCGGCCGTGGTAAGGCTTTCGTTCATGTAAGGCGCATCCGAGAAGATAGACTCTGAATCCGAAACATTTTCTGACCGCGAAATATGTCCAGAGATGAATTCCTGGTTGCTGCGTGTCTGCCGTAGATCCAGGTGCGAGTACGACGAGCTCGCGAAACTCAACGCAGGCGAAGGAGGCTGCGTGCCCACCTCTGAAAGACGCTCAGGAGAGATCATCAAGTTGCCGGTCGTCGGGAATCGCGGGTGCATGCTCTTCGGTCTCGACATTCTCCTGCTCATTCCTGGTGTCTCCGCGTGCAAGTCGATTTTTGCCGATGTAGCCAACAAGTCGGACAGGATCTCCAGTCGTCTCTCCAGATGTACATTCGCTGCTTCTGCAGACTCCATGCTCTGGTTCATGTTCTCAACCTGCTGCTCGAGTTCATGGATTCTGTACTGATCTTCTTCTCTTTGCTCTTCGAAGCCTCGTAGTTGACTTTTCAGGCTGGCTTCAACGGCCGAGTATTGGTCGACGACTTCCTGCACGCGCTCGTCATACCTGTTCTCCCACTCCTCAAGCGCTTCTTGCAGCTGCCTCGTCTCGGCGTTCAGCGACCTCATCATGTTGGTTTGCTGTCTGGTAATGGTAGGCGAAGTAACAGCAGACAACTGCGTTTGCGCAGAAGCCAGCTCCGCCTCGAGGTGGTCGATGTAGCTTTTTGTCTCTCCGCTAATAGATCTTCTCTTTGCACCGAGCTTGCCTTTCACTTTGGCGGAACGCGGCTTGGGTCCGCTTTTCGAGGAAGGAGGTTGGTGGTTTGGTGGTTGTGGTGAAGACTGCTCGATAGGAAAGGCGGCGTCGTACTCTCCACTCCTCCTGCCTTGAACGTTGCTGTAAAACTTGGCCGAAGTGACGCGCGGACGAATGTGAGCGTACTTCTTTGACCGCGTGAGGGTTGAGTTTCCAATTTCAGTCAAGACGCCGCTGCCAGCCCTCTTTCCCACGCTGTCGTTGAGGCCCGCTCGTGTGCCCGAGGGCGACTGATTCTCGGCATCGGAGGACTGCAGGTGGCCGCCGCTCACGTTGGACCAGTTGCTTGAGCTGAGAGAAGTTGGTGAGACTTTCCTGCCTGGCACTGTTGGGCCTCGGAAGCCTGCGTTACGCAGCTGCATGCGTCGAGTCTGGCGGCTGGCTCCATGGCCAGAAAGAGGACGGACGGGATCGGGGTCGTCCTGCCATATTAGCGAGCCGTCACCAGCAAGCTGCTTGGATGCCATTGCTGCTGATCACGGTAGATGTATGCTTGGCCGCCATGCAGTTCCAATGGGTAGTATGTATGGAGTAAGTGGATCTGATTGTAGCACAACGGTGAAGGAAGGGTCAGGTAAGGTCATGCCATGTACTACAGGTGGGGCGACTGCAGGATGCAGTGAAGAAGTTCCAGAAGGCGGAACACATTGCTGCCCGTGCCTCTTTGTTTTTGTTGTTTAGCCGAGGCGCGCTGTTGCCATGCAGGCGGACATGGCCGGATGCGAGAGATTGGTATGTGGCATACTGTCATGGATAATGCCAGCAGAGAAGGTATACGGTGATCACGAGTATGATATACGAACTGGGATATATTGAATATACTCAAGGAATCGAGAGGCGGCAGTGCATCAATACCGCCGTATGCAGACGTCCGTTTAGCGCTCCACGATTGCGTGCATCTTCTGCAGGGCCGAGGAACCAGGACCGTTGTTTATTATTGTCTCAAGCACCTGCATCACGCTAGTACTCTGAAGTGTAACCGCCAGACCCTCACCAAACAGTGCGAACATTACATACTGTAGGTAGATAGTCTGTCTAACGGTACATGATTTTTAATAGGGACAATCACCTACGTAAGATTGGTGTTCACACAGTTTACATGCATTCATTGTCTATAAATGATGATACAGCCAGCTACCTGAGCTCGCCTAGAGTCCCAAACCTGGCCGAGAAAAACGCCTTGCCTCTTTTCGCAATAGCATGGCGTGTAGCCTGATAGTCCCAAAGTCCCAAAAGCAGTAATCAAACGCCCGAAATGCTATAGACCCATGACCCGTTTCACATGAGCACAAGGCAGCAGCACGAGCAGCACTAGCGTAATGCTCGCCGTCTACCTTTGCCTTTTCAAATTACCCTGATCACACCGCCTGCAGATGGGCGTCAAGCTGTAATCACGGAGCATTGAAGCAACTGCGATGACAAGCCCGTCAAACGTTGAAGAAAAGTACAGTTTCCCACCTGATCTTGCACGTGCATGAGGCCAATTATTGCACCACCTGCTCGCGCAAGTTGCTGGGTCCCTTCTTTCCGCGGCGGCCCAGGAGTGTGGCGCCGTCCATGTTGAGCTCGAAGGGTCCCTTGTTGCGGACTTGCCTCTTGGCAGCAGCGGCAACTTCGGGACTGTGTTGACCGTAACCTCTGGCGGCCGGCTGCTGCTTGGGAGCAGCGGCTTGTCTAGCCTGTGCAGCTGAGGATAGAGTAGTGTTGCGCATCTGCTTCTCCACACCACCAATATCTGTAGCGTTAGACTTGGGTAGTTTTGCGGGCGGGTTGGCATTCCTGGCATCGTAAGGAGCCGAGACACCCTCGTCGTCTTCGTCATAGTCTTCGTTCAGAGGGTTGAGAGAGTCCATGGCTGCCGAACCACGGTAGCCCTGAGTAAAGTTCTTGCGGCGCTTGCCCTCCTCTTCCTGTCGGTGCACAGAGTAACTGACGTCAAACACCTCGCGAAGGTTGACAGCACCGGGGGAACGGAAGTCCTCCCTCCTGCCTCCGTCATCGAGGTGCGCGAAGCTCTGCTTCATGGGGTTCATCTCGGCCGATGCGGGTCCGTTGCGAGTAGCGAGAGGGGTGGCGAGGGGTGGCGCGTCTGCAGCTGCAGTGGTAACCTCATCACTCTGGCGAATCCAGGGGTGGTCCAAGAATTGCTTGATATCGTAACGCTTCTCCGGGTCGACAGTGAGCAGATGCGAAACAAGATCCTGGGCGGACTTGGAGATGTCGTCCCACCATGGCGACAGGAAGGTGTATTGGCCACGGGCCACCTTCTCAGTCAAGACCTGAATGCTCTCGTCGTAGAAAGGAGGGAAACCGCAGAGAAGGGTGTAGAGAACACAGCCAAGCGCCCACATATCGACACTCTTGGAGTAGCGCTCATCCTTGACGATCTCGGGGGCGGTGTAGCCGACGGTACCGCAAGGCGTCATAGTTGAATGATCCCAGATGACCTTGGACAGACCAAAGTCGGCAATCTTGACCACACCGATTCCACCAGATCCAACACCTTTGACAAACTCGCCCTCGTCTTCCTTGTCCTCATCACCAGGAGGCTTCGGCTGGGGGTTCTTGGTGGGAATGAATGGCGTAGGGTAGAACAACAAGTTTTCGGGCTTGATGTCACTGCACGGCGTTAGCTTCAAGTAATTCAACACGCGATTTGCCACCTGACTTACCGATGAACAACTCCGGCCTCCTCGTGCAGATATAGCAGCGAATCTGCAACCTGTCTGATAACATGTCGTGACAGGTCTTCGCTAAAGTAGGTCAGGCGAACAATCTGGTGGAACAACTCGCCACCCGGGCACAGCTCGAGGACGATGAAGTAGTATTGCTTCGACTCGCTGAACTCGACGAGCTGCACAATGTTGGGGTGGTCTAGGTTGCGCATGATCTGAACTTCCTTGAGAATGTTGGCTCTCTAGGGGCGTTACGTTAGCAGGAGTACACATGCGGGGCGAATCGACATGGACTCGGGATTTGGTGGCGGGGTTTGGTGATTGTGACGCGACAAGAAAGGAGGGGGAATAAAGAACAAGCGCTGCGCACCTCCGTGGGCTTCATCACGTTCTTTTGGCCTGTCTATTAAATCGCCACTGGGTTGGCATGTTTTCTGGTATGTGGTGCGCGAACGAAGGAGTGGAATGCCTGGTGGCTAGGGCAAGGGGGACGTGAAGCATCGGGGGCAACATACCTGTGTTGAGTTCATCTCGAATTTGCGGACGACTTTGATGGCAACCTCGGGGTATTGGCCCTCGTTGTCCTTGGCGCGGTAGACGTTGCTGAAAGCACCGTCGCCCATCTTCTCGAGCAAAGTGTAACGCTCCAGGCCTGGGTACCTGGGTAGCTTGCCCTTGCTCTCACGTTCTTCAGCCACAATGCGCTCGAGGACGGAGTTGTCGTAGTCTTTCTGCTGGCGCTCGCGCTTCTGCTTCTCGTCCACAGCACCAGCGGCGGCGTGGCCAGCCTTGGCAGCAACGTTTCTGTTGTCTACTGCGGCGGCGGAGAAATCTTGTTGGGGTGAGCCATGCCCTTGTAAGGGCTTGTGGGCGGCGGCGGCGTTCGGTTCACTGAATGCAGGTGCAACTGGTGGGGCGGCGTGGTTTCCAGCAACGCGATGTTGCTGTGCGTGGACGTTGGAGACATGCGTGGTGGCTTCGCCCTGGGGCGACTTGGGATCACGGGCCTGCTTGCCGTGGCGGATGAAGTTCTTGAGGTTCTGTATGGTCGACATGGTCAGATGACGTCTCAGTGGACTGTGAGGCCGTGGCGGACGGCGGATGCGGTGTTCGGTGCAATGGAGGGGGTGGGGAGCCAAGCAGTACAGAGGTTGAAATGGAAATTGTAGTGGTAGTAAAACGGGGACGGTAGTGGGAGGGGATTGGCAGTTGGTGAAGGCGAGAAGTGTTGGTAGGTCAGGTAGACTTGGATGGAGTGCGTGAGGTGAGGTGAGGTGATGATGACCGTGTGGAGGAGAAAACTGAGGTTACGTCATCCCTGGAAGGAAGGACAGTGGACAAAGAACCCACAGGCTTCTTTCGGCAACAACAACTACGTCGCGAGATCGTTTGGCCAGCGAGAGCCCACCAGGGCCACGCGAAGGCCCGCGACGATCTCTCGACGGACGCTGCAGGGGTTTGTGAAGGGTGGTAGAGTAGAGTGGGCTGTGAAGGTGGCTTGATGGGGGGAAACATGATCAATGCGCATGCCGACTAACTGACCTCTATTTTCCACATAGCGACCATCTCGTCGGGCCCGCGGATACGTTTGAATGACGAGCGATGAGGCAGCTGCAGTTGGCGAGTTGGAGATACTGCGTCACAATCCTCCTGGTGGCACACCAGAGTATCGGGTGGATTGACGATCGAGTCAAAAGGCCGGGGGAATGCGGGCGTGCTAGGCGGTAGTTGGCTCGCTTGGAGGGGGATGTTCGCTTGCTAGATGGTGAGAAGTAGGATGGCGATGGCGAGGATGGCACAGGCGGTCGACGCGAATCCGGTCGCAAATGGCGTCTATATGGGTAAGACTGGAGAGGAGGAGGCGGCGGTGAGGAGCTTACAGTATGTATCGTGGACAGAATATTTCAACCAGCATCAAAGCTCAGCAATAATGATACTAAGAACCTGGCGGGGCGGCTCAAAAAGCAGGTGGCATCCGTGGAGAGACAAAACAGCAATACATCATGGCGCCACAAGGCCTCGCGACCCGCACTGCTAACGGTAGCGCACCGCACGTACAATTGACAGCAGCAGTTTTTGACGACGACAGGACGACTGCGAATCCCAAGCAGTCCCGTCGAGCCGTGTGCAAGAGGGCAGTTCGAGTTGCCTCCAGGCATTGGCTGTCACGTCTGGAACAAACAGGGCATACGTGATGTTCGTATCTACAGATCGCCCTGTTCCCTGCAGATTGCCGTCAATGCCGAATGACATGTACTGTACAATCTAGGGAGAAGCCAGAGGTGAAAAGTGCTAGCTAGCCGTGTGCCTCCGGCAGTATTGCTCCCCCCTCCGCGCGGCTCAGTAGTGTCATCAGCACAAATATTTAGGGCGCCGCAGATGCAGATGAAGCCCGTGGCAGATGCGTAGTTTCTGATAGATGCAGACGCAAAACGCTTTGCTGACAGCCTCTTCTTCCGCAAGGCCAGATCGTCGTGTTGATTTGTGAAACGGTGAACTCTGTCTGCGTCATGCTTTGCTCGCTGGCCAGGCCAGGGTCTCCCACAGAGATGGAAGGAGAAGAAGAACTCCCAAGGCCAGCCAAGCGTCATCCTGCAAGAGTGCGATTTTGTTCAGAGCGTCATTGTGAAGTCCTTCTGAGACATGGAAATGGATACATATCTGTGGAATTACGACATGCGTATTTCTGCTGAGAGGCCCGAGAAGCGAGTGACGTCTTTCTTGCAGGAGAAGGAAATGATTCAATACATGATGTGGACGGAATCATGTTGGACTGCAATCCCTGGAAGTCGTGCTGCACGATGACTTCAGTGGGCGCTGCTGCACGAGTCCGGGCGGCCTTGTTCGGCGGCCTTCCGAATCGGAACAGGGACGCGACACAACACAACAAATCACAACATCGTTGATGAGCATCTCACTGGCACCAGCATGTTCTGCTGTTGATACTACTACACATTATCGAGACCCTGGTTTCTCAAGGTAATGACGAGACTCCGACCTTTGAGACATCGATAATCGGAAACTGCTCTCTCACTGGTTTAGATTGTGATTTGACATACGAACAGAAAGTTGCTGATTCCACGACTTACGGGATCTTAATATCCCAAGAAACTACCTGGTAGTCTCGGACTGCTCTCTCATTGGCATAGAGTGTGGTTCCTACCGTACACACGAATGCCGCTACCACGTGTTGTGTCAAGGAGTAAAGAAAGCGACTACTGGTATACTTAGGACTTTACGTACAGCTTCAATGTCTAAAGTGTAATGTGTGTAGGTAACGTCAGATTTGGTACAGTGATGTATAGACGAGTCTTATCGTCGCACCAACTCCAATGTACAGCGAATGGAGTGCGACCAGTGTAGTACAGACATCGCCGATTTGATTTTTTCCTCCATCTCCATGCGATGAGTTCGGTTGCCCAGTGGAAATAACAAAGGTGTATGAAAACAGGTGAAGGAAATGGGTTTATCCAAAGAAGGCAGGAATGAGAAAAAAAGAAGAGAAAAAGGAAAAGCCAAGGAAAAGAAGAACTCCGCTGTGCGCCGCTCGCCAAATGCAACAGCACACCTGAACCTTTACATGTATGTGCAAGAACTCCCCTCTCCTGAACCTCGAGGCTGTTTGCTCTCGGCTCCCTTGTAGATCCCAGTCGTTCCGTCTCTTCATTATAGCTCCTTTACTCGCCCTTGATAGGGTGGTGCAACACCGGCCTAAGGCACATGCGTCCAGTGCCATTCTCCTCCTCTTTCTTGCCGCCCTCGCCGTTCTCCTCCTTGCCCAACCAACGTCTCCAGAGTGCGCCAGAGAATCCGGCGTTGTAGTAGAAACTGCTGCCGAGCATGTTGTGCTCACCCCAGCCGAAGGTACTCGCTTCTTTGCTTTCGGGGTAGTTGAAGACCTGATTCATGTAGTCGAGATCCCAATCGCGGTCAAAGTAGACAGGGTGGGGCACGTAAGCAGCTTTCAAGCCGTGGTGGAGAGCGACTGAAGGGGGCCACATTTCGGGGAACATGGAGTGACGCATGCGCCAAGTCTCCTCGTGCATTGTGTCGAGCATGCGTCGGGACAGTCGTGCGACTGTAATGATCGCTACACGGCGAGGTGGCACGGGCAGGGTGTTGTCGTAGCCAGTAACATCTTCGCGGAATACCCAGTTGGTCTTGCTGGGATCAAAGATCGGGTTGAAGGTGAGGATGTCGGCATCTTCACCAACACCCCAGGAGTAGTTGTCGCGATCGTAGGAAGTGGGGGGTTTGGTGCCCTCAGGCGCGGGAAGCAGGCCGTTGTTAGGAAATGAGTTCACCGGTCCCCAAACTGGGTGCGGACCTTGTGCGATCTTGTCGTTCTCGGGGATATCCCTGGTCTTCATTTCCTCGCCGACGAACTTGGTGAAGTTCTCATAGGTGCCGTGGACGCCGGGAATATAGAAGCGCTCGTTGCGCTCCCAAAGGCCCTTGCGCGGCTGGTCCTTTCCCCACTCACCGATGCGGTTGTTAAACTCGTAGTAGTGACCAGTGTATCGCAAGTCCATTTCCCAGTTCCAGACGAAATCGTACTCCTTGAATTGCTGGCTGAACCACTGAATAGCAAAGTGAGCGGATCGGTAAACGCCGTGGATCGAGGAGCCTGCCATGTTGATGAAGTTGTCGGGGAACGGGTCGGGATAGTACATCTCCATCTGCTTCTCCGACCATAGAGTTGCAAGTCCCCAGAACTCTTCTGGGACGTTCTCTTCAATGGTCTTCTGGTAGATGGCTTCGTCAGCCCAAATAGGAATGCTGTCGTCCTTGACGTGTACCAGGAAGTGCACGTCGTACTCGCCGCCAGATTTCAGCGCAAGTTCGTTGATTTGAGCGCGCAGGGTCATGATGTGGTGGTCGGTGTACTTGAAACCGGTCCAGGTCCTCAAGACATACGCATGGCGCTTCACTCGCTCCTTGCCCTCCGGCTGCTCTTTTGCGAATCTGGCCTTGTTCTTCTCGTAGCAACGCTCCTGCGCCTGACCCCAGTTGACTTTGGAGTAATCAGTGTATCCGATCTTGTCGAGAACCTTCTTGCTGCCGCCCTTCTCTCCAACACCATGCTTCTTCTGGTTTGCAGCATCGCCGTAGCCATATGCACCCAATCTGCCAAACCGCTCAAAGCAAACGTCGTCGCGCATACCAAGCGTTGAATATGAGCCGTAAAAAGGCTCAGGGTAGATTTCGGGAACGCCGGGGTATGCGTACACATCGGGGGGTGAGATAGTATCTTCGTTGTCCAGATAGCACTCATGCACTTCGTGGTGGTTCTTCAGATACTCGGGTGATTTGTAGTCAGGATATGGGTCGTACTTGATGGGCTCCATAGGAGGCTCGCTCGGTAGAGACTTGGGCTTTTCGTATCTCGGCGGTGCTGAAGCGTTGTATCTGTTTTCAGTCTTGACATCGTGGTAATTCACCAGCGTTCGAATGCCGTTGTAGTAGCCGTCCAGTCTTGAATATGCTTGCCAAAGGAAAGGCACTGGCGGTTCTGGCGCAGGTTCGTTCTTTATTTGAACATGCCTCCTGTAGCCTCCACCTGCCATCAATGCGAGGCACACAAAAGCTACTATCGCCAGCGTAAGCATCTTTGTGAGTGACAGGCGGCCGCCGATGCGGAGCTTGTCAGTGCTCCATTTCCGGCGTTTTGACCCTGAGGGCGAAGCAGTGCGGCTCTCGCTGTTGGGCAAAGATTGATAGGAGAAATTTGTGTGAAGTAGCCGCAGCGGGTTCAGGTCGCGCAGACGAAGAGAACTCATTGTCCTTGGAGAAGATGATTGGCTGTCAAACTTCTCGTTCTCAACATCTGACGAGCGACTGCTCTCAGTCCTCCAATCCGGAGTTCCGGCCAGTTTTGCGATCTAAGGAAAGAGCGTGGCGTGGCGTGAAGCGGAGATTTGAGGAGGCAAGCGCGATAGCGATAGAGGATTTGTTGCGCACAAGTCCCTGGTAGGAATTTGTCAAAGTGTCCTTGCCGATGAGGTCGAAAGGCTGGTAAGTACTCTCAAGGCCGAGCTGCGTGATGAGCGTGGCGGCAGCGGCGAAGTCGGATGTTGTGATGGGTTGAGACGGGATGGATAGGTAGGCTTGGGCAGGCTTGGACAGGCCGCGAGGGAAAGTTTTGGCAACGCAGCACAGAAGACGGATAGCGGCAGCAACAGACAGGAAGGTTGTTGTCAGGGCGGAAGAGGCGTACGGGTTCGGGTCGCGGCAAAGAGGGGGAGGAAGAGGAAGAGGAGAGGAAGTCGGTAATAGTAGGAGTGGTAGAGGGAGAAAGAGAGAGAGAGGTAGCTAGTAACCTAATCCGAAGTTAGACTGCAGCAACCCGGTCGTTTGTGGCTGCGACTAGTATCAGGGCCAGGCGTGGAGTACTAGTGGCCCGAGTGGTTGTCTTTGGTCTCTCGAGGCTCTGGCCCGGTGATTGGAGAGATGGTGGCACTTTTGGTGGGAGAGCATGTAAATCTGCTAGATCGATTGGGGGTGTTGGGGGGTGGTGGAGCCAGGACCGAGCGTGGGCGGGAGATTGACGGCCGCGCAACCAGAGTACTGTACAGCACAGTACGTGAAAAAAAAAGGATGGAAATCGATGATAAACCCAATCGCTCTCTGGTTGAAGGAAAGGGCAGGCCAATCGACTCTCGACGGTTATCTTGACGAGACATACCGTGAAAGCATGGAAGGGGAGGCGAGAAGCTACTAACCAACCTTGCCTTGCCAACAACCTTCCTTGGCCCTCTCAGTTGTTGGGTATCTCGCCACCATACTGAATTGTCATGGCAGCTGCTGTTGGTAGCTAACTGCGACTGGACGCATCAATATTCATGCGTACAGGCGAGGCGAGGCGAGGCCATCATCATCATCACCTCACGAAGCAAGCTCAACACTCCGCGGCTGTCGTGATGGCATGGTAACACATGTACTCTGGTAAACGCCTACACGCCGTTCTCCAATCAAAATGTGTCCATCTATATACATCTGTGCATCCCTCTGTAACCGTCAAAGCCAAAAGCCGTCCATCTCGTTTCACTTGAGACTGCTGACGACGAGTCTCATCTCTCAACACATCCAACACAACTCTAGCCGTGCGCATTGACGCCATCCTCCTTCGTCCGACTCCTGGGCTAAGCATTTGTACCCTGCGCATTATTGCTGCATGTGCATATGCATGTATAGTAGTGCTATCGTGCAGCACAGTAGTACCAGCTGACTGCCCAGATGGCTACAAGGCCAGCTTCTTGTGCTCGTGTCGTGCCCAGCAACTGCTTCCTCGGCCATTCTCCTCAGCCGTGAGCACTAACACCATACAGTACATGTATCGTCCAATCTTTGGCCACCTTTCACAGTCTTGGTGCATGATGCACGTCACTCTGCTAGCCATGCGGTATCGCATTGCGCGTCCTATTTCTCCGCCGCCTGAGATCCCCCTTGTCGGCCTGCCCCATTTGGCTGACAGCCGCGACGCCTTTCCACCAGGGGCTCTGAGAATAATAAAAAAGCCATCCGTGCGCTCCCGGTTCGAACGCGTCTTCAGCACAACCGCCTAAGTCTCGCTAAGAGTGTCACGGACGTCGTCTTGTCTGCTTCTGGATTCGTCGCAAGACATGCTAATATTTCGTCACCCCTGATGCTGGCTTCGGACTTGTGTTGTGTCGTCTCAACTCCTCGACGGGAACCATCTCACGAAACTTCACCAGAGTCGCTGGCACCTAGTCATCAGTCACCTAGTTGCACTCATGTCGAGTGATTAGGTACATCTGGTGAGGCAGTCATGTTGAGTGGCTCCTGCAAATTCTACGGGACCACGTGGATTTTGCCAACCAAATCCGGTTTTGAGTCAAATCCCATCACATGGTATCCGAGAATGTCGCTTACCTATTAATTGCATATCCCAGCATCTAATACACCACTTTGTGTGAAGGCTATGTGAGCTTGAATGGCCGTTCGCCTAGAACGTGCTGAAGGTGAGCAAGCTGGTCACCCCGAATGGTCATCCATCCCAACGCCAAAACGCGGACAAATAGCCACAGATTGCGCTTCTCATTGGTAAAGTAATCAAAACTTTGGTACTATGAACGAATGCAATGGGCAATTATCTCAGGCCGTCCGCTTCGTACATAGACAACATCTGGGTCACCTGTTCTTACTCTTTCCACCACACTTCCATCACACTCTTAAAACCACCAAACAGTCTGGATTCGGTTCTCGCCACTCACAACAGGATATCTTCCATGTAACCAACTCCAAATCTCTCTCCAACCACCCAACTACCCTACCAACTCACCAAACATGCTTCGTGGCATCAATCGGACCGTCCCTGACCTGCTCAGGTCCAACATGCCAGTCTCCAACGAACGACTCCAAATCGAACTACGCTCACTGGACAAAGCCATATAATACCACGGTTCGCAAGATTTCATCAGACATTTAGTCTACGGGGCTCCTGAGGGTACCATAGACATATCCCCGAGGATGCGAGAGAGGCTTGAAAGGGAGCGGGAAATGGTTGTCCAGGCTATCAACGATCGCCTTGCCCCTGGAAAAGAGAGAATTCACCGCGGCCCTCGCGTACGGCAACCGCGGCCGCCGAGGAGAGCATTCTGGGGCTATCCTCACACGTGAGGGAATGGTGGGTCACTTTTTGCCAAAAGGTTATACAGGCACCCGCTGACATTGCATCGTATAGTTCGCCCAAGTGAATTCTCGCCGCCGAGAACGAGCAACACCGCCCCTCTTGCAACGCAGGAAGGCATCGAGTTGTGTGGTCCTGATTGAACGAGCGATTCACGTTTTTCTTCTATCTCTAGTGCAACGCGTTGCTTTCAACCTGTTATTTCTTGTACTGCAGAAGCAATGAGCAATGTAGTGACATGGTCATGACATGGTCACCGTTACTACGCGAAAACTATCAGCGAAAGGATATTACGTCTCAGTGCGTGTCTGTTCTTCCATATTACCATAGTCGATTCACGCATTCAAACACCCCCAAGACTCATAACACATTTCAATTATCACGTGTCACTGTCTGTCGGTCCGTGAGAGAAACCTGAGCTACCCCAGACGCTCCAGTCGTCTTGTGAACCCTGACGACGTTTTGGTGGAGAGACCAGAAGCTGTGCTGGTGCATGCAACAAACGTTCCACCTCTCCTCCTTCTGCCACCTACGCATAATCATTACAACTACGACTGTTCTCTATCTACCTACCTCATTCAACTTCATACTCCTCAATCCATTAAAGACAGCCGCGATCGACTGTACTCAATTCAAGAACTCAAACCACTCACAATGGCTCGCAACGCCAACGACTTGCTGGCCGACCTGGACCAGCTCGGTGTAGACGACAAGCCAGCGCAGGCGCCCAAAGCTTCAAAGACCACCGCCAAACCCACAGCCTCCGCAAACAAGTCCGTTAACAACGATGACGACCCGTTCGGTGACTTGCAAGCCCAGCTCGCCGCAAAGGCCCAGCCTACTTCCCGCCCTGGTACCCCACGCATGTCGAGCTCGGCCACGAGCGCTGCAACGAAGTCGCCTAAACGTGCTGAGCATACGCCTGCTTCTTCAGGGCCCCCGAGCGGTCGGACCAGCAGTGAGGATAGGCTGAGGAGCTCCGCTGCTGCGCCTGTGAGGAAGAGTGGTGAGAGCGCTAGAGGGTATCACCAGGGTGTGACGCCTGGCGAGGACGAGACAAAAATGGCGGCAGAGCCGGAGTTCAGCAAAACACAGGCGGAAGGACAACAGGCACCTGTTGCTGCTGCTGCTGCTGCCGCCCCTGCTCCTGCCCAGAGCTCTGGTGGAGGTTGGTGGGGAAGCATGTACAGCGCTGCCAGTGCTGCTGTCAAGCAGGCCGAGACTCTCGCGAAGGAAATCAGCGCCAACGAAGAAGCGCAACGATGGGCGGCACAGGCACGTGCCATCGGTGGAAAGAACCTGTCCAACTTGCAGCACCTCAGTACCGACCTGCGTTCGCGCGCTCTGCCTACTTTCTCAAACCTGCTGGAGCATATAGCGCCTCCAATCTCTGCCCATGAACGACTTCAGATTCACACTACGCACGACATTCTCAACTACCCAGGTCTGGACCCGTTGATCTACCAAGTCTTCTCACGTACCATGGCACAGGTGGAGGGCGGTGACTTGATGGTCATTCAGCGTGGAACTGAACAGAAGAGCCGTGGACGATCTGGCTCGGACGTTCAAGGGTACAGAGGAGGCGTACTTGGTACTGGAGGAAGTGGATGGAGCGACGGGCCTTGGTGGAGGGAAGAAGGCGTTACCCGATCGTTGGGAAGTGTCCCAGGATTGAAAGAGGGCACACGATTGGCACGCGTCAGCGCCGAATCCTACGCAAAAGAATTCTTCGACTTCAGGGGCGGCGTGGAGCAGGCTGCTAAGCAAGCCACCGAGAGCCTGTCTGAGAGTAACCCCGTGCGAAGCTCAGACATCTTCCTCGCGATCCAGGCGCTCAGCTACCCTGACGATGAGCAGCTGTTCGCCGACGACGGACGGGCCGACAAGGAGGCTTCAACGGCAGAGGTATCTGTCGCTGAGCCCAAAACTGAAGCCGAAGAGAGCATCGTTTTTGCCATCTACCTCTACGACCCGCTCCACAGCCTCTCTTTCTCCGCCCTCTCACAGCCTTTCCCCCAGAAGTGGGCTGCCTGGCTTGATGCCAGTTCCGCCCCAAACAACGAGTCTGGCCTCCCAGATTCTATCCAAGAGATCATCGCGGCCGGCGGTCTCGACCCCAGAGAGTGGGTGGCGGAGTGGATGGAAGAAATCCTTAGCCTAAGCGTTGGTATCGTCGCACAGAGGTACGTTGCGCGCAGGATGGGTGTCGGTGAGGGTGGATTGGGAAGGGGCAAGAGAAGAGCTGAGGACGACGATATCTCTGGTGAGGCTGCGAGAGCGATCTGAGGGGCTGTTGTCGCTCACCTCTTTATGACTTGTTACCTTCCATCTGTCTCTTTGGTTTGCCAGAAGTCTTCCACTCGTCCCGCCCTCAGAAGGGATCGATTACGCGTGCGAGATTCAGTAATCGGAAGGCGGTTGGCTGGCAGGTATTTACTGTATGCTAGCCATTGTATCTTCATTTGTGGTCGCTACATGTACTATTGTTCGATCTTTGGGACTCTGCCGACTTGTGATTGAATTATTGCCTATTGATCGTACTTCGATGGAACAATCTCCTTCCTGGGACCTGAATCAATGACCGGATCGTTGAATTCGTTCAAAACTGTTGTATCATGTTCTCTTTCAATCTGATCCCGGTTGAGAAGAGTGAATGCGTGGTTGGGAGACGCGTTTACGCTGGGCCATGATCACAGTGTTGATTCTTCAACCGAATCCGCGATCGAATGGGGCATTCTCCCAACCGAGAAACTACTTGATGACTGGATCGTCGGCTGCGCATCGAAGTCGTTATCAAGGTAGGTATTGAATCTGTCAAAGGCTTCTTCTTGGTGAGAATCATGTTTGATATCTAAGACGAAAAGGCGTGGTTATGTGAGGCCATACAGTATCGGTTCTTCAGCCGAAGCCACGATCGATTCTTTTGCGGATGCCGACAGTTGATCACACGCGATAAAACCCCTTTACAAAGCTGTGTTCTCCCATCCTGGATCGTCTGACAGTATATGACGAAGATCTGCATAGAAGCTACACCTAGATGTGTCTCGCAATCAGTTTGAACACATTGCTCGGGATGCAAAGCTCTACACACAGGGTTAGTGTTGGGGCTAGACACGCTTGTTCTGTTGTTGTTTGACTGTCGATCTGAACATGAGTGTCTTTTTGCGTGACGGGTGTGATTTGCATCGAGTATGTGATCAAAAAGGAAATTTTTGCAAACTCAAGCCGTTTGATTGCTTATGTCGGCCCTGCAGGATGAAAGAGGTACAGTAAGCTGATGATCAGAAGAGTAATCGCATCACATCGTGGACGGTGGATGTTGCAGCTGCTCAGTGCTTATGATTTGGCAGTATATCTCATCACTGATAAACCGATGATCGCGACCATGAATGCATGTACACACATGGTCGCTTCGGCATCGATCGCGTAAAGATTTGCTGAGTTGGAAGAAGGAGAGACACATCTGATGCTAAGGGTGACTCCAGTGCTAGCTAGCAAGCAAAAGTGACAGATCCACTCAGTGACTTGAACAGATAAATCTCGACGCGTCAAATTGTCAATCACCCATCGCCTATTGGTCTTCAGTATATTGAAGAAGAGTGGTTGGTGATAGAAAGAGGCGGACTAACTGCGGATCAAGCCCGCGGCCGCCACACGGCAATCTGACCCTGTCCTGTCCTGTCTTGTCCTGAACCTCAGCCAGCGCGCGAACTTGGCTTGCTGCTCGTTCTTGTCAAAACCAACCTCACACCACACAATCGATCAATACTCCCTCCCCGTCGGACCATGTCTGCGGGCTGCAAGCAATGGACACACCTGTTCATCGTCGCGGCGTAAAACGACACGCAGACGGCACAAGCACGGGCCTTCCCCATGCACGGTCGATGTCCAATTCATCAACCTCATCAGACATTCTCGTCGCCCCTGCACTTCCATCCACAACTCAACACCAACGCAGACAAGCCAACGCAACCATGCCGGTGACGGCCGTCGTCAAGGGCACTGTTGTCACCATCAAGGGAGTCGGCTCGTTGTTCGAGCAATGGGCCTCACGCGACCAGGCCAACAACACCTGGGCGGCTAACAAAAACTCCAAACAAGCACAACGCGCCCAAGACAATGGCGCATTCCGTAGAGTCACCATCAGTTCACTGACCGATTCTCCGACGCTCGGCGACGATGAAGACGGTCCGAACCACAAAGGCACCTACTCCAAGGCCTTCACCATCAAGCATCCTGAGATTAAGTGGGTCCATCGCGGTCAGGGTAGGTACCTGCCGTCAGAGACAGTTTCAAATCAGGAGTCTCGCATTCAGTCCGGTTTGACTCCCATGTCCAAATCTGCTATCACGCCTCGCTTTTCTGGCAGGTCGTCACTTCGTCGTCGCAGTGGCGATTTTGAGGTGAAAGACGACGATGACGATGACGATGAGGACGACGAGGGAGATGCTGATGCCGACAACGCCGAAGTTCCCTTCACCTCGCAACGTTCACAAGCATCGAAGCGATTGTCAGATGCTTCGTATTCGCTACGCCACAGGCAGTCAGAAGCCGATCAGCTGCTCACGCCTGGCGAGCTTCGCGCCGCGCGCCAAAAGCGTCGATCCGGACCTCTCACTAACTTTGAGGACGACGACGATGACGCCGAGGATGAGGACGAATCAGGCGACGATGGCATGAAGACCTACACCAAGGAGTACAAAGAAGCCCACCCAGAGCACAATTGGCGTCACTGTGGTAACGGCTTCTACAAAAAAGGCGACAAGCCATCAATCCATTCTTCTCAGTACGGTAGCCGCAGAGGCTCGAGTCGATCACAAGTCAAGACCGAAAGCGACTTGCCGGCGCCTGAGGAAGTCAAGCGTTACCGGCTCTCAGACTTCAGCAGATTCCCGGGCGACCAACCTATCCATTGCGGTAACGGGTGGTATAGGCGCAAGTCCAGTCTGCAAGAAACGCCCGATCAGAGGCGCAGGTCCAGTGTTCAAGAAACTCCCAGCCAGAGGCGCAGGTCCAGTCTACAGGAAACCCCCGATCAATCAGCGATCGAAAGCAGCGACGACGAAGTCGTCATGAAGGACGGCAAGTTCTCCAAGGAGGAGATGATGAACTACAAGAACAACTACCCCGATGCGCAGTTCGTTCACCGAGGCAATGGTCGTTATGTCTTGACGGACGACTTCGGCACCATTGTTCAAAACACAGCGACCAAGCCTCCAGTCGCTGCTGCCGCCGCCACCCCGGTGGCTGAAGAGGCAGCAGACAAGACCTTCAGCAAAGCCTACGTCAAACAACATCCCAATGAGACGTTCTTCCACGCTGGCTCTGGTCGCTATCGTCGCGGCTCTCGGCCTAAGAGGCCATCGGACGTGTCACGAAAGCCAGACACGCCAGTTGTTGAGAAGCCTGTCATCCCTACAGGCCTCGTGAACAAGGACTTCGTGCTGTCCCACCCAGAGATGGAATTCCATCATCGTGGTCAAGGTCGTTACATGTATGGCCCAAGACCTGTGGAGCCTGTCAGCGCGCCTGCACCCACACCTACTCCCGTGAAAGATCCGACACCCAGCCCTGCTCCATCTGAGCCTGAGCTTGTCGATACTGCATATGTCGAAGCGCATCCACATGAGACCTTCCACCACCGTGGCCAGGGTAGGTGGGCGCGTGGCCTGCCACCACCAGGCAGTAGCAACAAGACTGCCGTGCGTGGTCCAATGGCCTCTCAGGCCAAGTTCTCCGTCACACCATCGCACCCACCACCTGAGGATCTTCCTGGTCCGGACGAGCTTTTGATCCGCGCTGAAGGCCCTGACAAGTATCCTCACCTCGATTGGGTGTATCGTGGTGGTGGCAAATGGGCTCGGACTCCAAAGAAGAGAGAGCCCGTGCTCAAAACGTCTCGCGCACGTGTATCCAGAGGCACGGCCAAAGCCCAGGACAAGGAAGAGGAAGAGGATTCTGACGACAATGTGGTCTACACCGACGAGGAATATCCAGGACGTTTGAGATACGAAGCCGCACAGGCCGAAAGCCGTCGTCAAAGTCTGAACAAGGGTACCGATCAGCGCGCGGATGCTCAACCTCGACGCCAGCGCGCATACCAGAGAGCTGAGCCGACCGAAGCCATGTCGAGGCAAACGTCGAAGAACCCTTCTCACAAGTCCAAGACAGCCACCCCGAAGCCGCAAAGGCTGACCCTGGAGGAAGACAGACTTGACGACGAAGCCAACTATCCCAGCCTCTATGCCAAGGCATGGCCTCCGCCCAGGACCGATGAGCCGTTTGACGAGGCTGCGAGAGTGATGCGGAGGGAGTACAAGCCATTGAACTCAGCAGATCTGTTCGTCAGCGCTTTGACGAGACGCGATCCGGCGACCCGCCCGAAGGAGATCTTACTCGCTACCACCTCGCATGCTCAAAAGGTCCTGCAGCAGTTGCAGGATGAGTACTTGGAGCTGGACAAGATCACCGCGCCGCACGCCCGCGTTCCTCGCAAGCCGGCCAAAGGCGGCAGGACACCTCTTGACGACGCTGTATTCGAGGACAAAAAGGAGGCAGACTTGTACGATTATACATTCGACCCGCGTAAGGTCGGCTACCAGAACCCAGACCAGCAGAAGATCTACCGCGACGCCGAAGGGCGCATACTCAGAAAGCGCCGGCCGCGCACCGGCTTGGACGCAGAACCTGCCGCCACCACAGGCGGTGAGGAGGCGCCGCTCGGTCCCAGGCGCGCTGTCAAACCCATCAGCCGCTTCGACGGCACTTCCCAGGCGCCGACGCGCAAGAAGCGCACAAACAACGGCAACCTCAAGCCCGCCTCAAGCATGACTCCCGATCCCAACCTGGAACCCTCAACAGCCGAACCGCAAGTCCTGTTCAATGGCTTCGTGGTCCCCAAGACCGGCCGCTGGGCAGGCCACGTCCCCAAGCGTATCCGCGAACTGCGCGGCGACAGCGCCGGCGCCACGTCTTCGCCCTCGGCAACCACACCAGCAGCATCTGCATCTGCATCTGTCCCAGCCAACGGCGCAACCTCTCCCGGTGGCGGGAACAACAACAACGGTGGCGCTGCTGCCGACGAAGGCGCCTCTCGCTCCGAAACCCCAGGCACCTCCTCGGACACCCCCGGGCCCGCCGACGGCAAAGAAGGCTCACCCGGCGCTTCGCGTAAAGGCCGCCCCAAGGGAAGCAAGAACCTGCATAAGAGGCGGGACGCTGGCATTCCCAAGGGCCCGCGCAAGCCTAAAGTCGTGCCTTCCATCGAGGAGAATTCGGCAGCCATGAGTTTCGGCTCTGGCAGCAGCATTGAGCAGCCACCTCACATGATGTACGGAAGCGGAATGGGAGGCGATCGGGCAGGCGGATTTGGAAGCGGAATGGGTGGCGGATTCGGAAGCGGATTCGGGAGTGGACTGGGAGGTCAACTGGGAGGCGGGTATGGAAGCCAAGTGGGAGTGGGCGTAGGTGAGCGCGCTGCTCTCGCTGCTACTGCTCCGGCGGGTTCTATTAACGCTGTCCCTGCTGGCGCTGGTGCTACTTCTGCTACTGCTGCGCCTGCGGCACCTCCGCAGCGACCGGAGCGCAACGATTCTTGGAGTCACACCGTGTTGAACGGCTTCAGTTACTCTTTGGATTAGTTGTTCGGAGGCAATTGAGACGTCCTCGACATTGTTTCCTTGGGCGGCATTGGATTGAAACCGCATTGGTTATCCTCTTCCGACTCCAAATCCGCAACGAAAACGCAGCGGAAGAACGAATGTCATCTCCTCACCAGGCGAGCGAGCAACGAACGAACGAACGTACGAACGAAGGGGTGTCTGATAGACGACGAGGTCAGAAACGAACGGACGATCGAAGACAAAAAATTGGCCTTCTGGTCCGTTCTCCTACCTGGAATGCCCACTGAGATTTTCGCTCTTGCTCTCGCTCTCGCTCTTGGTTTTCTCTTTCTCTTTCTTCTTTTTTTGGCCGTTCAGCATGTCTTTATCTGTACATCCTACCCCCCAATCAGCAACACTTTTAGCTTTTAGCGTTCAATTAGGTACTGGCGTTTCTCGGATTGCGTACACCGCTCACTACTCGTGGGCCCCACTACCTAGGCTGCTTCTGGCTTCGCTTGCTAGTTACATGCCTGGATGAAGCGCCTACATCACAGGACATGATGATACTGGGATGCAAGGAAAAAAGGGCCCGGAGATGACTGGGTGGTACTTTGACTGTTCTGGGGTTTGTGGCTTTGTCTTTGGCGGGTTTGGGAAAGGTAAAACGGAAGTGGACATGGAAATGGAAGACTGGTTTTTGAGTAGCAGAGTGGACTTGGTTGTAAGGGATTAATGCAGAGAGGAAAAAATGACAACGTTTGAAAACTGTTTGGTTCCTTGTTCCAATCTCGTTCCTTTGACTCAATGTGTGATAGAGGAATGGATGAATCACACGGCCGTTCATCGAAATGCTTCAAGTTTCGAGCCATAATCCTGGATTGATGACAAAATGTGACCACGAAGACCTAGAGCCCACGATTGGGGATGAAAATCACTCTTGCAGGGAAATTGTTCGGGAAATCGGTATTGGGATGTTGATTTATTTGTCGTCGGATGTGCTAGTGATTTCTAACACGTTTCATAATGATAAAGCAAAAAGAAAGCAAACACCCGAAACCGCCAACCCAGTATTCTCGACCACACGGCAAAAGGACTCCAGCCGCGTGCGTCGGACGTATGAAGTCCCCTAGGCCAGACCACGAAAGTCGGTCCTGCTATGTCGGACGACCTGGTCAAAGTAAAGAACGCCGCGAACACCTTGCTATGTTAAAATTCAGACCCTGTCGGCGTACCTGACGTGAGCGTGAGAGAAGCTGATGGAAGATGGGAGACTACGCAGAGCGCTCTTACGCAGCAGGAGGACCGCCGGTGACCTGACCGCCGCCAGCGAGCTCGGTCTCGGCTTCGGCCTGGGCGTTCTCGACGTTCCTCTCCATTAGACCCTCCTCGCGCTTCTCGGCAGCCTCTTCGAACATTTCCACGTCTTGGCCTGCCGTGGAGACAGGCGGTGCTGTGCCTGTTGCTCCTGGGACTTCGGTGGCTGGGATTTCGGAAGATGCCGGGGCGGCGGCTGCGGCTGGGGATTTGGGAGGAGTGCCTGTCTGCGCCGGCGCAGACTCAGCAGGCTGTTCTCGAGTGCTTTCTTGAGCGGGTGCTGATGTCTCAGGTGCAGCAGCTGGGGCGTCGATCTGCATGTCATCATTGTTCGAGGCTTCATCAGCTACACCAGTGGCCTCATCGGTAGTCGCCTCAGGTTTGGGCTCGACGGGAGCAGGGGACTTTGAAGCTGCCTTGATTTCGGGAGCAGTCTCCTGTGCGAGGGCTGCGGCTGGAGGAGCGTCATTTGCACCATCGAGTGCCATTTTGTCGTAATTCGGGACTTCAGCGTCGCCATTGAGACTCCTGCTGTCGTCTTCCATGGGGGTGTTTGTCCCACTCTGATCGACAGGTGCGTGAGGGTTTTGGTAATCACCGATGCGCATGTTGCGCTTTTTACGTGCGCCTGGCTGTTTCTTGACGCCGTTTGCCTCGTTCATTTCCTCATCTTCCGAGTCGCTGAGTTCGCCTTCGTGCTCAATCTTCTGGTCCCACAGGCGTTGCGTGTATCGTCGGTCTTTGTTCGCTTCGTCGTCGGCATCTTCGTCGTCGAGACGCGCCTCCTCTTCGTCGAGAGTGTCCTCCATGCCAACGTCACCACGAGGAACGTCGTGCATCTGGACCGAAGGCACGGTCTGAGTTCGGCGGAGGTTCTCGAGCACGGTCTGCTTGATCCTTTCCAGATACTCCGGACTGTTGGCGTTGTCCATGTTACTGGGCTTAACGTCAAGCTCAAAGTCTGGTGCGTAGTACTCGTAATAATCCGTGAAAGGCAGATCTGAGCGCATGTCCGTGCCGACAAGCTGGCCAGTCTCGAATGCCCAAGTACGAGCGACGTTGCGCATAGTGTAACCGCCACCTCCGAGAACGAGAGTTGGCAGGCCGAACGACTTGACGAAGTTGACGCAGTTGGCGTGACCGCGCATGGAAAGGTTGAAACAACCCAGTCTGTCTCCAGATAGAGAGTCACCTCCGCACTGCAGGACAACTGCGGTTGGCTGGTAGTACTCCATGACGCCGTTGATCACAGGCTCGAAGATGCTCTTGTAGCTGTTGTCGTCGATGCCGTCGCGGAGGGGAAAGTTGACGGCGTGGTGCTTTCCGTTGCTCACGCCGATATCCCTAAGTTCGCCGGTGCCTGGGAAGTACTCGCCGTACTTGTGGAAAGAGACAGTCATCACGCGGTCGGTGCTGTAGAAGGCTTCCTCAACACCATCACCGTGGTGCACATCAATGTCGATGTAGAGCACGCGCGGGTGGAAACGGAGGAGCTCGATGATGCCGAGAACGATGTCTGTGAGATGTTAGAAATTGAAAGCCAAGACATTCCGTACTGCAAGAAACACTCACCATTGATGTAGCAGAAACCACTGGCTTCGCTCTTCTTTGCGTGATGGAGGCCACCAGCCCAGTTGACGGCGATGTCGCATTTTCCGCGGTTCAATCGCGCAGCGCCCTCCATGCTGCCTCCAGCGCTGATACCACAGAACTCGAACAAGCCGTCGAAGACAGGACAATCGTCACCGACGTTGTATTTTCCTTGCTCCTTGCCAAAGTTGTCCATGTTGTCGGGAGTAACGCGCTGGAGGAAATCGACGTATTCGTCGGTGTGGAACTGGGTCATCTCGTACTTGGAAGCCGGTTTGGCGCGGTAGATTTCCAGGTTCTTGTAGAGACCGTAGTTCATGATGAGAGAATGAGCCATGCGAATGCGGTGAGGTTTCATGGGGTGGCCGGCGTTGTAGGCGTAGTTTCCGACGTCACTATCGTAGAAATAGGCCACCTTCTTCGGCTGTGAGGGTGCGGCGTTGATGCCGACACCAGGGGCATCCAGTGGCGCGAGAGTGTTCGCCATGGTTGAGAGTAGTCCTTGTGGGTCTTGTCTTGTTGGTTTTATAGTTTGGCGCAAAGTGCGTGGTGAAAAGCAGCGGTGATGGATGTGGGATGGTCGAAGTGAGACGAAGTCGCGCCGGCGCTGTGTCGAATTGGAGCAAAAGGGTAGATCTAGGGTTTGTGTTTGCTGCACCTTCCACACATGCCAGCACCAGGGTGTATCGAGGTAGTCGTGGTGCGTTGCAAAATTGGTGATTGTCAAGTGAGGATTGGTGTATGTCGGCGCAAGAACAGAGGATGATGATGGAGCATTGGATCAGATTGAAGCGCTCACTTGACGCACGGAACTTGGAGCGAGGGGAGCTTGGACGGCTGAGGACCTATCGGAAGAGGCAGGTCTACCGATCGACCGAGTGAGCTTTGGCGGGCGGGCGCGGAGGTTCCGCGTGGTTGGCTGTGGCCTTCTGCTGCCGACTGGAGGAGCATCATCATACTAATCGACCGCTTCACGCCATACCTACACCTACCTACCAACCCATACCATCACACCCAACAACACCCTGTCATCCACCTCATTGCCACATCCCAGCGAAATCAAACCCACTGCGAAATATCTGCAAGCTACCCACAACTACGCCCACGCGCGCAACGATTGCCCTCGACAACACTCGCCTCCGACACTCGCTTTACATAAATCACCATGGATCGGTTATCGAGAATGCTGGCTCAGGCCCAAGGCTTCGGCGGTGGTGGAGGCGCACCTCAGCAGGTAAGAGAAGAGCTTGAATACACCCTCGGAGTCTATCACAGATCAATGCTGATCTGTCCCGCAGGACACCAACATCGTTGACAATGCCGAAACCGTCTACATTTCTTCGCTTGCACTCTTGAAGATGCTCAGGCACGGAAGGGCCGGTGTGCCTATGGAAGTCATGGGTCTCATGCTGGGAGAGTTCGTGGATGACTACACTGTTCGCGTGGTGGATGTCTTCGCTATGCCACAGTCAGGTACCGGTGTTTCGGTTGAAGCTGTGGACCCAGTCTTCCAGACCAAGATGATGGACATGCTGCGACAAACTGGACGGTATGTTGATTTAACCACATTTCTATGAAACCCGCTGACAACTCTGCAACAGACCCGAGACGGTCGTTGGCTGGTACCACTCACATCCCGGTTTCGGCTGCTGGCTTTCGAGCGTCGACATCAACACTCAACAATCCTTCGAACAACTCACACCGCGCGCCGTCGCCGTCGTCATTGACCCGATCCAGTCCGTCAAGGGCAAGGTCGTCATCGACGCCTTCCGCCTCATCAACCCTCAGACTCTCATGCTCGGACAAGAGCCCAGACAAACCACATCGAACGTGGGACATCTCAACAAGCCCTCAATCCAGGCCCTCATTCACGGCCTGAACAGACACTACTACTCGATTGGAATTGGGTACCGCAAGACTGCGCTGGAGGAGAACATGCTCATGAACCTGCACAAGACGGTCTGGACTGAGGCGCTGGAGATGCCCGACTTCGCGCATGAAGGCGAACACAACCACGCAAATTTGACCAAGCTCGTGTCGCTTGCGGAAGGCTACCTGAAGCGTGTGCAGGAGGAGACTGAGCTGTCTAAGGAACAGCTGCGCACGCGCTACGTGGGCAAGGTCGATCCAAAGAAGCACATTGAGGCTGTCGGTCAAGAGCTGATCGAAGACAACATCGTCGCTGTCAGCAGGCAGATGATTGACAAGGAGGCCTCTGTGCCTACGCTTGGCCAGGGCAATGCCAGCGGACACCCCCGTGGCGAAGTGATGGAGGTCGATGGCGAGGATGACTAGGAGATTGTTCCCCGTTGGATCGACCTGACGGTGTGCTTGACTGTGAAGTGAGAGGCCCATGGCGTACCCGTGTACACTGGGCAGGATACCTTCTACATGCATAGATAGCTTAAGCGATAAATCGCTGGCAAGGGAACCAGATTCTCTTCAATTAGGCCCTAGGACTGGCGATTTGTAGACGATCGTCAGGAATGGTTGCTAAGAATAGGTATGACTTAAGAACAGCAATCAATCGCATCAAACTTCCCCCGTACGCGACAGATCGGAGGCGATGTCTCTGGCATTCCTGAACTGCGTCTTCATCACGTCCATTGCACATGTACGTACGAACAGAATCACGGCTCCGGGAATACTACGTTTAGTGGGTATGGAGCTTGTTTCATTTTAAGATAGACTTAGGAGATATGCCTAAGTCACGAAGTAGCGTCGGCGTAGGGCTGGCCAATTGGAGGATCGGAGAGATTGGGTATACGGGTATACAGCTGACCTTGAAAAACAACGACAACAACCTCGCTGCTCGGACAATCATTGATGTCACACTAATACATGGATCTCACGGCATTATGAAACACATTCTTGTGCCTCTCCGCTGATCTCTTGACAAACCTTAGATTCACCGCCGACTGTCAATGATTCCGAGTCGTATGGCAATCTACATGTAGGTACATGTACCTGTATTGCTTACACCTGGGAGGCAAGAGATATGGAATGCCTCCGGGACAACTAAAGCACATATTTCTCTACCTTGCGTAGCCTAGGTTCATCAAGACCATTCGGTCACGTCGCTGTACAGCTGATCCCAACTTGGATCCCAAAACCAATACAGCCCCTGGCGCGCATCGGAAGGGCCACTACTCCATTCGCTTCCATCGGTAGGGATGTCGCCTTCGTGGTCGGACATTTCGGCAAAATCCCAGGCTGCGCCGGCTTGGTTCCTACTTCCTGGATTCTGCAAATGCTGTTGGGCGTCTAATGCGAACCCGTCGACGCCCGCCGCGTAGTTTGCGCCGGGTTGGACTGTGATGGCTGCGTTTAATTCTGTTAGCGGGCGTTCTTGTCGTCACAGGACTATCAAGGAATGTTCCTCCTAACCTACCTTTCTGCACCGAAGCTAAGCTATCATCAAGCCGCGATGCGAACTGCGAAGCCTGGGCATCACAGCCTTCGGGGCCATATCCACTGGGACTGAAATGGGCGCCCAGGGGCATGGAAAGCGTCTCTCGCACCGATAGAGTGTGAAGCGTGGGATTCGGCTCGCTGCTTTGCGAGGGCTGCTGGGCAACACTGACCCGTCTGGAAACCATCGGAGCCAGAATTGCATCCGATTCGCGCCGCATCAGCAAGCTTACCAGACTTCGCAGGACGCTGCTGCTCTGCTTTGAAAGCGTCGATCTCGCCCCGAGGGTCGCCTGTAAGCGGTAGATGCGCGCGATGGCTCGCTTTGCTTCTTGTGCCCGGTTGGCGAGGGGGTCCAGCAGAGACAGGACTACCATTACGATGGCTGCGTTGAAGAGATTGATGGCCATGAAGGCGACGAGGTGACCGTCGCTGGCGAACTGCGCTAGCTGCGGCAGTTCGATGACTTTGGACGTTCGTACTGCGGCGTTCCACCATTGCTGTTGGCTGCTGTCGTTCGCCGGCTCGAGGATGTCTTCTGACGATTCCCGTGAGGGCGGGATGGTTTCGGTGGGTCGCCTGGAAGCATCCAGACTCGAGACGCCGAGGCCGTTTTCTCCGGTCAGGCCGTGGCGTTGCAGGACGCTCAGGTGTCTCCTCAGAAATGGACGGTGCAGAATGATGAGCAAGCTATCGAAGGTCAGGTGCAGGGAGAGTGATTGCAAGTAATGCGCTTTGGATCCGAGGTCTAGTGTGGCTGGACAGTCGCCGGCGAGATTGAGTGATAGGCGAGGCGGTAATTCGTGCCGCCATCGCCACAGTCGATGCGTGACTTCTTCAATGAGCGAATGATACTCTCGAGCTCGTCCGGGATCCGCGTCCTGTTGGGCTCTGTACACTCTTTTGATCGCCGGAGACGCTATCGTATATAACTTGTTGAGCTCTCGTTGATATGTAGAAAAGCAAATCGGAGTTCCGCGAGCTTGACCCGGCTCGCTGAAGTCTACCAGCTCATCAACGTCGTCAGGCATGGAGACGCTGCAATCTCGCTCGTCTATGCCAACGGGTCGGCCGTACGTGATCGACGCGAACCTATCACGGTGGTCAGTTTGTGTTCAGTGAAGTCCGGACGGCGCGACTACCTGTCCCACGTGTAAATGGTCCACCATACACGTTTGCGTTCTTCCATCTCGTTCCGAGACGCCGTTGTCGAGTTTTTATGCAGGCCTGCTGCATGCGCAGACTTGACGGTAGCCCCAAGAAGTGAGAACGATAGGTTAGGCCGGCCGTGATAGACAAAGAAAGAGCCCAGTAGCGTCAATGTCTGCACAGCTGTCATGGAGCTCTGGTCGAGCAATTCAATCATGCGTGACTCGGCATTGGCGATCAACTTCTCACTCCACTGCTTGGACTCCTCTGGAGACAACCCGCTGGCTGATCGAGGCCTTTGTGCATGGTACCAGGCTCCCAGACCGAGGACGGTGGACAACAGGAGAAGGAATGGACGTTGCGAAGGTAGAGCTGTTCCAGTGCGGACAGAGTCGAATGATGGGCGGAATGTGGGCTCATAGATGACCAGGGAAAACCAGTGGACCTAGACAGAGTCATTTTAGCGTTGTTGCGATACAGTCTTGTAGAGACCAGGCTTACTGATGACCAGTACTCTTCCAAGAAGTCGAGCATGACGGCCTCTGAAGGCAGTGCATTCAACAGGTAGCTTGCCGTGGGCTTGCCTCGTTGTATTGAAGAAACTCTCGACTCGTCATTTCTGGGCCGCTCGTTCTCGACATGATTCAGAACCGGATGGCTCTCGTTATCAAGAACGATTTGATCGGCCGGGAGTGTCACCTAAAAGAAATCGTATAAGGCTTCAACTCGGATCGTCAATCAAGATTAATCGAACTTGCCTGTTCAGCCGTAAACGCTTGACTATCGATGTTCAGCCCTGGATTCCTCGTTGCGTGTGAAGAGGCTGATGCTCGAGTCTCAAATTGACTGTCTCTCGACCTCGACCGTCTGCGTTTTCGGGGATTCGGCGTCTCTTCATTCTGCCGCGGTGTCGATCGAGCTCCACTCGGACTTGGTTCAATATCAGCTGTCACTGTAGACGCTGCTGCCGAGCGACCGGTCGTAATGCAGTCGATGCTCGCACGCAGGCACAATGAACACGGCCGATACGAGTCGCACTTGACGATACAGCATACGTATCAGCGTCATTTCGAGGACTGCCGTACGCATGTAGGCGCTCCGGAACAACCTACTCGTGACTTGTTCCGCCGGCAACGATCGCACGCTTTGCTTACACGTGTCGGCAGAGGTGTGTGGCTGGTCATGTCGGCGACATGGGGATGTAAAATGGAAGGCTGGTTGGCCTGGGATGATGGAAGCGGGGCCGGTCTGTTTCGTTCGGTCTGCGCCAAGGTTCGGTTCCGGCGGATGATCGTCTTCGATATGCATGTACACAGGGCTAATTAATTTCTTCGCGGCACGAGGCTCGGCAGTTGCACTGATCAGAAGGAGCAATATTCAGACTTATGTACGAAACCGAACGAGAGTAAGTGACGAAATATGTACTGCAACATGATAGCTTTGGGAGACCCGCTACATCCCATACTCCGCTCCAGTCGCAATCCTGCAACTCGCGTCTTGCATGATCGACTTGGAGCAACAAGCTACAAGGCATCCGACTTCTCATGGTGTAGACCACCCTTGAGGTCCGCAGTCATCATTACTTCGTCATTTCCAGAGACGAAGGCTTGGTCGCCAAACGCCACAGCGATCTCCTCCAGCGTGTGACCTGCGGTCTCGACATAGTAGAAGTACGCGAGACCCGCAGAAAACAGACAGAACCCGGCGATGATCAGGTAGAAGTAGCCGTGGATGCCTGCAAAAGCGTCTGGCGAGACCATACCAATGATGAAATTGAAAATCCAGTTAGATGCCTGGAGGATTGTTAGCGGATGAAAGTCCAACTAGGTTAACGAGTCGACTTACAGTAGCAAGTGCCATTCCTTTGCTACGGCTGCGTAGTGGGAAAATCTCGGCTGGTAGGAGCCATGGCATCGGTCCTGCGGAGATGTTAACAGCTATATGCTCGACATGAGGGAAAGGTACCTGCCCCAGGTAAAGCCGTAGACGATGTTGTAAAGCATGATGAAAGCATACTGTCCTGTTTGATGTCAGAGTCTGCATAAAGTGAAGTCTGAAATGTCATTCACACATACCGTTCGCGCGCATATCCACGCCCATGTTCGCTTCGGTGAAAGCGCAGACGATTGCCAAAAGGACAGCCATAAGGACACCGCCCAGGATCAACAGTGGCCGCCTTCCCCAGTGGTCTGCGAGCCACCATGTCGCTACCGTTGCAGCTGTATAAGGGATAGCGTTGGCTCCGGTGTACAAAAGCGACTTTCGAGTATCAAATCCTGCATCCGCAAGCGTTGACGGTAAATAGAACGAGATTATGTTGATCCCGTTGAGCTGAGCGAAGGCCTGTGCTGTGATGCCGACGATAGTCCTCTTGCGATATACCGTGAACATCTCGCCCCAGCCGGCGGAGCCCAAAGTTTCCTCAAAGCGGACAGCCTCCTGGATTTCCAGAAAGACACGCTGGACCGACTCGTCTTCGATGTCACCGTTGCTGTGTAAGTCGGCAATCGTCTGCAAGCTCTCCTTGAAGAATCCGACCTTGGCTAGCCATCTGGGCGTCTCCGGAAGATAGAACGACATGACTAGTAGGAGGAACGACAACGCGATCTGGATGATAAACGGACCTTGCCAGCTCATTTCACTGGGCAGCAGGAAGTTGAAGCCGTAGTCGACCCAGCAGCTGAGCATGTAACCGGCGATCAAGAAGGTGTACTCAATCCCGACCATCAAACCGCGAGCGTGCGGTGCGGCGATCTCGGTTTGAATGATGGGCACCGTCATGGAGAGGAAGCCAACGCCTAGGCCTTGGATGGTGCGACCAGCGACGAACGTGTTGAAGCCTGGGGCGAACATTTGCATAAACGCTGTCCAGAAGTAGATGAAAGCGCCGATGCGGACGCATCTCTTACGGCCGATGATGTCGCCAAGTCTGCCCGCCATGAGAGCTCCAATTGCTGCGGTGATCTATTGGGAGAAAGGTGTCAGCATTCCGAGATTCTTGTCGCCTTGGGAAGCGAGATCAAGGATCAGCGTGAAATGGTAGCCTACCTGGAGGCAAGAAACACTGATGCCAATGATTGACTGGTTGACCGACTCAGTACTTCCGTCTGCACCCCCGTACGCCGAGTAGAAGCGCGAAACGAAGACAGGGTTGATGAGCAACCCGGACATGATACCTTGCTTCTGGTCAGTCATCTGCAACCAAGAAATCGATGAAGGCAAGAAGTACTTACCGGAGTTGTAACCAAAGAGAGCATCTCCCAGACTGCCAAACCCACAGGTTGCAAAGAGCAGAGCCTTTCCTTTGATGGGGTAGCGTGCGCTGACCTTTTTTGGACGCAACTTCCTTTCGAGCCAGCTTCCTTGGGCGGCTGGAGGATGGGAGTCGGAGTACAGAACATTGGCATTTTGCTCAGCTGCCACCGACGAGCGACGAGTCCCTGCGTTCTCCATGTTGTCGATTGCCGGTGGGTTTGATGGTTCCGCAGTTATAATCCGAAGTTCCCGTAGAGAGAGCTGAGTGGTTTGAGTTGACACCCATTGTTTCTGGGAGATCCGTTGTACTTATATGTTGCCAACTCCTCATCTCATCTATCCCGCATGGAACCCACATGGAGTTTCTGTGGGGTGCGGAGAGGGAATGATGCATTGCGGTGGTCAAACGCACACCGGCGGAACCGCAAGTTATTGTTGTTGTCGTGAGGGTTGCTGCAAGATCAGCTTCCGGCGGCTCCAGGCGAAAGGCCCCTAAAATCTCCAGCCATCGACATCCGACGGGATCGTCATCCGCCGGAGACGTCCTCTCTGGATCTCTGGACCCGGCCGCCGGCATCGAACCGTTTAGTTATATCGCACGAACAAAAGCCACAATGATGCCGAACGTGAGCAAACGTACCGATACCTTCATACACCAATCCTGGAGTTACCGAAGCACGAAATCGTTGAAAACATCAACTGAGTACATGTACTAATTTCGATATTGGAACTTTGACAATGGCAATTTCGAAGCTCGACGGAGTAAGTGGACCGTTTTCACCTCAGCTATCATTGGACTGTACTGACTTTGATGCTCGCAGGTGAACCTCTCTTTCGTCTTGGACCCCAACTCGAGCTTCTCGTATGAAGAGAGAGAGGTTCCCAAGGTCGAGAACCCTCGAGACATCATCGTGAGAGTGGTGTCGACTGGAGTTTGCGGTTCCGATGTGAGTGCCGACAATCGAATTTACCACTGACCAATCCGTCTATCGAGATCAATGTTGACATTGTACCTAGGTACACTACTGGACACACGGCCGCATTGGCAATTTTGTCGTCGAGAAACCGATTGTGCTCGGCCACGAGTCAGCCGGAATCGTAGTTGCTTGCGGCGAAGGCGTGAAGTCACTCAAGACTGGTGATCGAGTGGCCATTGAGCCAGGCATTGGCTGCAGCACCTGCGAAGAGTGCCGCGCCGGAAAATACAACCTGTGTGCCGACATGCGGTTCGCCGCAACACCGCCATATGACGGCACACTGTCGACCTATTACAAAGTCCCAGAAGAAAACTGCTTCAAGTTACCGCCTTCGATGTCCATGCAAGATGCGGCGCTCATCGAACCACTCAGCATCGCAGTCCACTGCTGCAAGCTGGCAGGCGATATGCAGGGCAAGAGTGTCATAGTGATGGGCGGAGGGCCCGTTGGACAACTGTGTTGCAGTGTAGCACGAGCGTTTGGGGCAGACACTGCAGTTGTCGCAGACATCGTGCCCAGCCGACTGGAGTTTGCTCGCCGCAAAGGCGCGACCCAAACTTACCAGATGCAACAGACTTCGTGCCGGGAGAATGCAGAGCGATTGCTTGCGTTGACGGGTGACCGCAAAGGAAGCGATGTTGTCATCGATGCCACTGGAGCACAGCCTTGCATCGAAACCGGTATAGAAGCCTTGCGACGAGGCGGCGTTTTCATTCAAGCAGGGTTGGGACAACCAAACATCTCATTTCCTGTGGGGCTCATTTGCGATAAAGAAGCGGTTTTCCGAGGCAGCTTCCGCTATGGACCAGGGGACTACAAGTTGGCAACTGCTTTGGCGGGTTCTGGACGGGTGGACTTGAAGGGATTTGTAACGGAAGTCTTTCCATTCACTGAAGCGCAGCGAGCCTTTGAGACTGTCCACCGGAAAGAGGGAATAAAAAGCGTTATCTGCGGCCCCGGGATCAGTATGGAGGATATGAACGAAGTAGCACGTTGAGGTAGAACTGCTATTGGGCCGAAATGAGTAGGGAGATCGTAGCGCTGTTGAACTTAAGAATACTTCTTTCAGACACGAACGACATCACCAGTTCCAAATATCTCCATGTTTATCCTCTCTGGCCCGACACCCAAGCTGAGGAGTTGCTTCTCCATCGCGCCCATGAAGCCCTCAGGACCGCAAATAAAGTACTTCGTGCTGTCGTTGTCCAACTGGAGGTCTTGCGCGCGATCGAGCACATCAAGTCTCACGCGGCCGGTATGGTCGTAGTGCACGCCTTCGACATCTTTGTGCGGTTCGAGATTGGCGATGAAGAGCGCAGCTGTAATGTTCTCGTGCTTTCCCGCCACTCCCCGAATGTGTTCACCAAAAGCCCGCACTGATACATTCCTGGCACCGTGGACAAAACTGATTCGCTGCGTTGAGCCGCAATCGAGTAGAGTGTTCAAAATCGACACCATGGGAGTCAGACCGACACCAGCGGAGAGAAGTACCACTGGAACATTTCTGTCGATATCGGGGTCGAGGAAGAATTCTCCTGCTGGATGCGAGACAGAGAGGGTGTCGCCTTCGTTCTTCTCATCGTGTAGGACGTTGGAGATGTAGCCAGGATGGATCACAGCTTCGGGCTCGTGGGTGGAAAAGCCGGCTTCCTTCTTGACGCTGATGCGATAGTAATCTGGACTTGGCTTGTCGCTGAGAGAATATTGTCGGGGTTGCGCATAGCCGAGTTTCGGAACTTGAGTTTTGATCGAGATGTATTGTCCAGGTTTGTAGGAAGGGAGTGGTTCCCCGTCAACAGGTTGTAGGTAAAAAGATGTGATCTCGGCCGATTCTTTAACCTTTCTTGCGATGCGGAAATTCCTCCAGTCTGTCCAATCGCCCTTCTCCTCAACTGTGATCTGACGTTCTTTCGTTATCATGATTGAGGCCAGTTGCCAGTAAGCTGCCTCCCATGCATCCAGAATTTCTTTGGTCAATGCTGCACCCAGCACGTCTCCCATCGCCCGAAGAAGGTACTCGCCAACGACGTTGTAGTGCTCAGGCTGGACGTACAGGCTGACGTGTTTCTGGCAGATCTTTTCTATCGTTGGGCTCAAGGCTCCCAGGTCGTCGAGGTGTGATGCATATGCGTAGAGGGCACCGGCGAGAGCTCGCGGTTGGGATCCATTGGCTTGGTTGACTGTGCTGAAGATGTTGTTGAGTTCCGGTTTCTCTGTTAGGAGTGTTTTGTAGAAGTGTGTTGTGATCTCGGTGCCATGCGCCTCTAGGATTGGGACCGTGGAGCGGACAATCTGGACTTGTTCTGATGTAAGAGTCATGATCTTTTTGTTTTATCGATTGAATTGTGTGGTCGTTGTGCATGCTTTGACGGCTGGAAGTCTTTTTAATTTATATCAACGGTTGGCGGTAATGGTATGTTTGCCCACCGCGGAGATGTATGACTATGGATTAAGGCGGAGGTAAGACGGAAATGCCGAGAGGCCGTGCTACGGTGCTATTCGAGTATACGGATTAAATGTGACAAACCTTCGCTGTGGCAGCCCACAGTTAGCCCTAGCGTGCTGACCAAGAGCGCAACACATGTGCCGGAGCTGTTCCCAATAGATGTTGGATATATGCAGGTCTTTCTCCTCGGAGGAGAAAAATATCAGGCGACGTCAAGCTGACAAGCTCCCTACCATTTTACACGTAAGCACCTGGCCAATCGCGCGGGGTTAGGGTTACATAGAAAGAAAGACAAGTCATGATGTATTGAGACCGATGCAATCACCGACCTTTGCCTCACGCAGAAATGATCGAAGGACCTGGTTGACTGACTGCTGGCCGGACATGTTGGTGACTGAAGTGCCTGGAGGATGAGACCATGAGTGCGAGCGATGCAGTCGGGATATTCAGGATAGGATGTCACCGGCGTGCATATTTCTTGCCTCAGACAATATTTGCACGTCAGGACACTACACCGGATACAAACCCAAGATTGGAACGACGTCGGCCAGCTAGTAGAATCTTTCTGTAAGAAGGTTACATGCAATGCTGCTTGGTATACACATGGTTGTATTTGTCTGATCGCGAGCGTCGAATAGCCGCCTACGCAGCCTTCCACTCGTAGCTATGCTTGCCGGTGACCGCAGCGCCTTCGGGGTCATCGCCTTTCTTGTCGAACATGTGATTGCCAAAGTAATCCAGCTGCGCCTCGTAAAAGCTGGTTGGTAGGTCCACGCTGGTCATGATCTTGAGCCACTCCAGCGTGGCGCTCAGGGCGGGGATGTTGTGGTCACCCTCCATCGCCTTCAAGCAGACCTTCTTGAGCGACGACATGCCTTTCTTGAACTCTTCGGCCACTGCTGTTTCGTAGAGCGGGTTCAATGACTCTTTGGTTGCGTAGTCCTTGTAAATCGGGTGGAGTAGGTTGTCCGTGATGTAATCGGCTTGGATAATGCAGCCGCCGCTCCAGATTTGCAGTACGTCGTTGTAGTTGATATTGAAATGCTTCTCCTTGTCAGCACGCTCAATGATGATCATTCCTTGCACGTAAGAAGCCAGGCAGGCAACGTATGTGGCTAAGCGTAGACTCTCCAAAAAGTCCTTCCGATCGACCGACTCCAATTTCTGGGGTGAAAAGTCGACACTGAATGTTTTCTTGACTCTTCGGCGCTGTGCCAAGTCAGAAGACGCGAGTCGAAGGTAATGGGCAACAGTGAGCGTCGGTGCCGGGATGTGCTCTGCTATGGCCTCCGCATTGGACCACACACCAGTACCTTCCTCGCCTGTGACATCTTGCACGACCTTGTCCTCCACGGTATCAAGAATTCTTTCGCCAGTCTTGGGATCCTTTGTTCTGCAGATCTTGGCGCTGATATCGACGAGGAAAGTTCCTTTGAGTTCACCGTTCGTGTTCCAACGCTCGAACTCGTCGCCGATCTCGTCGTTGTTCATTCCAAGACCCTTGAGCATGATGCCCCAGGCCTCGGAAATAGCACTCATCATTCCATGTTCAATACCGTTGTGAATCATCTTGACATAGTGACCGGCACCGCCGGTGCCTGCACGACCTACGCAAGGTTTGCCGTTTGATCCCTTTGCGGCCACCTTCTCCAACAGCGGCATGACAATATCGAGAGTCTCATCGTCGGAAGCTGGGCACATTGATGGGCCACGTCGTCTAAGCCTCGTCTGTTAGTACATATCAACTAGGCATTTCGGAATCTTGACTTACGCAGCTTGATATCCACCACTGACGCCCATGCCAACATAGCGGATGCCTTTGGTGACACAGTTGCCCATTCGCCTCTCGGTGTTCATCCAGTGTTCGTTTGCAGCATCGATGATGATGTCGCCTTTGTCCAGATATGGCATCAATCCCTCGAGTACTTTATCGCCAACGAATCCATGAGGAAGACTCCACACGAAAACTCGGGGGTTATCCAACCAAGAGCACAACGTGCCGTATTCATCGAAGCGTTTGAGCTCATTCGGGACACCATCTTTGTGTGCTTGCTGAATGAGATTATCCATGGCATCAGTAGAAGGGTCCTGAAGACCAACTGACATGCCATGTTCTGCAAACAACTGCGCCATACCGCCGCCCATCGAGCCGCAACCGATCATTGCGATCTTCTTGACATCCAGAGGGCGAGCCATGTTTCGTGTGGGCTTCGAAGTATTGCAAGTTGGCGGGTTTGCCTCCAGAGCCGTGGGTAGTCTTGTGTGTTAATTTGAATCCTAATCTTTTGATGTGTCTACCACAAATCTCGAAGTCCAGTGTTGTAGCGTCGGAGTGATGGCCTTGTAATGCATTGCCGGGTTGTGCGCGTGATTTTGTAGACTCATAAGCATCGAGGCGGGGTCAGGTCATTGTGACGCAAGCTGTGTCTGTCCTTTAGACTTCGGACCGGAGCGGAGAATTGACAGCATAATTGCTGTTCACGTCGTCACGAACTCTGGATATCAAATGCATTCAGCCGTCGTAGCCCGCCTGACGCACATCCATTGTGCTCCAGTCAGCCTCATCGTCTTCGACAGGCATCGGATCAACATTTGACATAGGAACGTCGTTTGTCTCGTTCGCCGAGTCGATCTGATCCTTGTCGAAGTCGTCTGCGAATGCTACGCTCTTTCGTCTCGATGGTTTTTCGTGTTGGCTCGCACCATTGGACCGTGTCGAAGCCGGTGTGAGCACGTCGCCGTTCCAAGGCCTGCAAGATTTGACAGCCATCTCGCCGCATCGCAGGCATGTGAAGCCCTCGCCCTCTTCCGCTTCGATACGCTGGGCCAGACAAACAAAGCAGTATATGCACCCACACGGTATCGTCTCATATGGATTGGTGATGTCCGTCGCTGCGCTGCCGATAACGCCACCGCTTGCGCTCGCACTGATGACTTCCTGTTCGCTTTGACCGCCTGCTGGGTTCTGATCCTGATAACAGATGGCGCAAGTCCTTTCGGGCAGGAAGGCAAGTTCGCCTGCTTGCACGTCTTCTTCTTCTGGTCTCGCCGTACCAGAGACCATCCGTGTGGCAGTCTGTCCAACCTTTTTCCATGCCTTAGCAAGCCATTTTCGCCATCTGCCGATACCCACCAGAGGCAAGAGGAATAGTAAGAACTCGGTGAAAGCATGCCAGACAAGCTGCCGATTTAGATATTCGAAGCTGACTTCCCTACTCGTCTGATTGGTCGAGGGTACCAGGCGTAGTCGAAGGATGCGATCGGTCAAGGTTCGGTACCGTCCATTGTAGAGGAATACCAAGAAGGAGAAAAAGGCCGCAATGCTGTGGGTGTTGGTAGCCAGTGATGTGAATTTGCTCAGGCGCTGTATCATGGGTGAAGGCTCGTCGTAGCCATTCTCCAGACTTGACAAACGCTCTTCCCAGCGAGACCATCCATACCGGCCTCCGACCGTTATGAGCCCATACGCTATCCTCTGCAGCTTAGTTGCCTCCTGCACTACGCTGTCATCCGATCTAGCGTCCACATAACGTAGGCCTTGTAGCGAGGCACCATAGCTGGCCCCATGGTCCCATATGGAGAGCTTCCACAATGCTGCCCGTAGCACAGCACCTATCTCCGCAGCCCAATCGTCCTTCAGATGTGCTCCCAGCAATTTGAGGCCCTCGCCAGCCTGATTCTTCAACAAATCCAAAAGCTCTTCGTCCAGTAGCTCCGCATCAACTTGACCCACGCGGAAGGCCGGACGTGTGCCAAACGGAGACTGTATGAGATCCCATATGTTCGTCACCCCAAATGCTGCAGACCTTAGAGAGGGTGGTAGACGGGACACGCGAGAGTTGCGTTCATGTTCGTGTTGAAGGGCAATCGAGCGCTGTTGAGCAGCAGAGGCGGCGCGCCGAGCATGTATACGCTGTTGCGCAGCGGCGAAGTCGGTCATGACGGTCGCATTGCTGGTCTTCGGAAACGTCGAGTGCGTTATAGTACGTGTGTAGTTTTGTGAAAGAAACCACGCGACGGTTAGCTACTGAGTTCCTTGGCCTGGCAATCGGAGCCTCGGCTGAAGATGGCGCACGGCCACACAGACTCGGGCACACTCTCTCTACCTAAAGTCATTGCACCAGCCACTGCGAAAGTCAGAGGCTGATGATATCACGTACCGGCCGTTGGACCAAACTGTGAAAGGTTGTCTTGTGTCTCGTGCCTTGTTTTGAAGTGTGGCTTGCCTGTGTCTACCTAAGATAGAAACTGGCATTCGATCTATGTCGTCGTCGGCATTGAATGCCCCCAATCACCGCTGAACCTTCCAGACCGACTCGGACTTGCATCTAGGCAACAGCAGCCCACCTCTTACTTCTCCCTTGCGTTCCAGTACTCGACTCATATTGACAATGTCTTGATGCACCTGTCGTCAACCGCCCGGCCAACTCGGAAAATCGAAGTCTGTCACAATGGCGCAGGTCGTCCTCGGAGGAGCATCCTTTGGCGCGCTGGACAACACGACTTCGGTGTATCACGCGCCACTCGAGAAGACGAATATCTGCTGGAACAGTCCGTGGAATATCCAGCAAGCCAGATTTGAGCCATGTTTTGTGCCAGCCATTGCGGCACTGCCTGCTATTATCGCTGCTGCTCTTGTGTTCTTGAAAGCTCTTCGACTCGCCATCCCGTGGCGACCACGGTGGACTTTGCCGTTTAGCACGGATGGCCCTGATCCATATCTCGACGAACTCGTCCTTACCGCCATCAGCAAGACGAGTGGCTACCTTCTGATTCTCTGGTTCCTAGTCGGTGCTGGATGTATCACCCAATTGGCTCAAGCTGTCTTGGCCTGGCCTACGATCGAAGGCTTGCTGCAGTGTGCACCGTGGTTTCTGACGCTTGGAGTACTTGTTACGCAGAAGCCGCGGACCACGCCGGTGTCTGTCTTGATCACAATGTCCTCTTTCGTCGTCTGCCAAAGCGTGGTCATGGCAAATCATGACCGCTGGTCCAAAACGGAGAAGGCCCTCGATATCACAACCCTGACTTTGAGCGTGCTTGCGGTCCTTGTCATCCTCATGATGCCTTTACGCGACCCCTCCCTTCCTTCGTGCTCGATCAGCAAACCTTTCACAGAAGCGACGGCGTCGCTTCGCAGCCCCGAAGACAACTTGAACTTGTGGCAGTTCATGACTGTCTCGTGGATGACACCTCTGATTCGTACCGGCGCCATGCGACAATTAGATGATGGCGATGTTTGGAAGTTGGGATTCGAGTTCCAGCACCGGGGTTTGCACGACAACTTCAGGCGACTCAGAGGCACGGTGATGCAAAGGTTACTTACAGCCAACGGAATCGATCTGGTCATAATCACCGCACTTGGAATACTCGAGACAGTTCTTGGCTTCGCAGTTCCCGTACTATTACAAAAGATCTTGAGCTCCATGGGAGATCGTGATGCACCCAAAAGTGCTGCCATCACATATGCGGCGATAACTATGGGAGTACAATTAATCAAATGCCAGTCAGGTGTCTTCAGTTTGTGGTTTGGTCGTCGATGTTACGAACGATCGAGAGGAGAGATGATTACCATGCTATACGAGAAGACACTGGGCCGCAAAATCAGCTTCAACCCGCCCAAAATAGCGGATGAAGATCATAACGAAGCCGAGAATGGAACTAGACAAGATGGGAACGGACACTCCGATCCCAAGAAGAAATCGCTTTCTTGGTTGTCAAGGCTCATCGGCAACTTCAGGAGAAGCAAGAAAACGGCTGAGATTAAAGAGCCCGCTTCGATGGGCAAAATCTTGAATCTGATGCGGAACGACGTGTACGAGGTTGCGCAACGGTTCTGGGAGTTCCAGAGTCTTATCACGAAGCCCCTAAGTGTGATATTCTCACTGACCCTTGTGGTGAATTTTTTGGGATGGCCTGCTATGCTTGCCGTAGTTGTCATGATCACAGCTCAGATCATCAACGCAATTCTCGTACGCTTCTTGGTCATCTTCGAGACCCACCGCCGGAAAGCAACGGATGGAAAGCTCCAGATTATTTCACAGTTTGTCGAGGCTATTCGCCACCTCAGGTGGTACGGATGGCAGAACGCCTGGCTCAGTCAAATCATGACCGCCCGGCAAAAGGAACTCAACTGGCGGATTGTGACCAACCTTTGGGGTCTCCTGATCAGCTTCATCAATTCGCTATCTCTGGATCTGTCGCCCTCAATCGGGTTCTTCGTCTACACTGTCATCGAGAAGAAGCCACTCACAGTGGACATTGCGTTCCCAGCCTTGACGCTGTTCCAATTGCTCTCCAACAGCTTGCGGGATCTTCCAAATCTCATCACTGTGCTACTCAACGCTTATGTCGCTGTTGGCCGTATCGAAGACTTCATGGCTGAGCCGGACAAGGACAAGGACAGTACGCCAGCACATGAAGGTGATTTCCTGGCTTTGGAGCGTGCGACGTTCGCTTGGCCCGGCACACCAAAGCCTGTGCTGCGGGATATTAGCATCTCATTCCCGGAGGGAATCAATGTCATTTGCGGTGAGGTCGCCGCCGGAAAGACTGCTTTACTACAGGCATTGCTCGGGGAACTCGACATGTTGGAAGGCAAACTCTCCGGTCCACATGAGGCCGTTGGATACTGCAGTCAAACTCCGTGGCTGCAGAGTATGAGCATTCGAGAGAACATCTTGTTCTCAGCAGAGTACGAAGACGAGCGCTACAGGGACGTCCTCGATGCTTGTGCGCTCACTCCCGACCTGCTCGAGTTCAAGGCTGGGGACTTGTCATTCATCGGAGAGAATGGCATTGGGCTGTCAGGTGGTCAAAAAGCGCGAGTCGCTCTGGCGCGAGCCGCATACAGCCGCTCGAAAATACTCCTCCTCGACGATCCTCTCTCTGCACTTGACCAGCAAACTGCGGAGACTATCGTTGAGAAGCTGTTTGCGGGGAAGTTAATGCGTGGACGAACAGTCGTGCTTGTCACTCATCGTGTTGACCTTGTCTTGGGCATTGCTAAGCAACTGATTGAATTGAACAACGGTGTTGCTAGCATTCTGGACAACGATGAGCCGCCACCAGAATTCTTGCAACGCACAGAGTCCGCTGTGTCTACCGAAGAAACTAACAAGGAAAAGCAAAAGCAGCGCAAATCGGCTGCGGTCCCGGAAAGGTTCGAAGAAGACGAGCATCGTGCACTCGGCGGTGTCAAAGCGTCGGTGTATTGGGAATATATCAAGGCAGGCAAACTGCGTTGGTGGTTCCTCCTCATAATCACTCTCGTAGCGTATCGTCTACTTGCGCTCTCTGGAGCGTGGATGCTCAAGTCTTGGAGCGAGGCTTATCAGACGAAAGATAGTTCAGCATGGCCCAAATATTCGGACGGCTTACGTGGCTCAGACCTCTTTGGTCGTCTCCCTCCTCCGGATGAGAACATCAAGCCATGGTTGATCGTGTTCTTCCTCATCGGCCTTGGACGGACTGTCGTGTGGAGCATCTCACGCGGAGTCATGATTCTGATCATCTACACGGCTGGAAAACAAATGTTCCACGACATCATGGTCAAGGTCAGTCATGCCAACTTCCGATTCTACGACGTTACACCTATAGGGAGACTCATGAACAGGATGACCTCGGACATCGGTGTCATAGACGGGAACATCAGTGAGCAATTTAACGTCGTCACCTGGCTCGCTATTACATGGATCTCAGCCGTCGCGGTCATTGCCACTGTGACTCCGGCATTCTTGCTCTTCTCTGTCGCTCTCACCGCTGCGTTCCTCCTGATCTTCCGCCGATTCTTGCCTACGTCGCAAAGCTTGAGAAGGCTTGAAATGGTCTCGCTCACACCTTTAATGTCAAACTTCGGCGAGCTTTTGAACGGTCTCGTCACTGTTCGCGCATTCAAGGCGCAGGACCGGTTCCAAGATCGAGTGATCCGGGTCGTCGATACCTTCCAGAAAATGGACCACTTCTACTGGTCACTGCAGGCCTGGCTGATGTATCGCTACGACGCTCTCTCCGCCATCTCGACTTTCCTCTTGACGCTCTTGGCATTGATCACAGGCGTTTCACCGGGAATGACTGCGTTTGTTCTCAATTCCGCTCAAAAGTTCGTCAGCAGCACACACTATCTGTGCAAGCAGTATGGACAACTACAAATGGAGTTCGTATCTGTCGAGCGTGTTGTGGAACTCCTGCACATCGATCAAGAGCCTGAAGGCAAAATACAACCACCTGCTTGGTGGCCCTCGTTCAGCGGTGATATCGTTTTTGACAACGTCACCATTCAATACGCCCCTCACCTGGACCCAGCTCTCGCAGGCGTCTCATTCACAATCAAAGGCGGCTCCAAAACCGCGATCATCGGCCGAACGGGTTCCGGCAAAAGTACGCTTGCTTTGACCATGCTGGCCACGATCCTACCTTCGAACGGCAGTATTACTGTGGATAATGTCGATCTCGCAGCCGTAGACAAGCAAACTCTGCGCACACGCATAACTTTCCTTGCACAGGATCCAGTCCTATTCCCTGGCAGTATGCGACAGAACCTCGATCCGCTGGAAGAGCACAGCGACGACGCTTGCACGGGTGTGCTGCAGCGCGTTTGTGGCCGACAAGGTTGGTCCCTCGACACTCCGATCGATGGAGGTGGTCGCAACCTCAGCCAGGGCCAACGTCAGCTGGTCGGCCTTGCTCGGGCTGTCCTACGTCGGAGCGCTATCATCATTTTAGACGAGGCTACTGCGAGTATTGATATGGAGACTGCTATGCAGATCCAGCAGGTGCTGCATGAGGAGATGAAGGAGAGCACAGTGATCACGATTGCTCATCGTCTGGAGGCTGTGAGAGGAGCTGATTACTGCCTCGTGCTCGGCAAGGGAAAGGTTCTAGAGCAAGGTCCGGCGAAGGAGATGCTGAGGGAGAAACGAGAAAGGCTGGAGAGGGAGGCTGATGACGAATAGAGGTCGATTGGAAGAGGATGATGAGTAGAGTCAATTGTTGCATTCGCATTTTACTCCCAACTCAATTAAATTAAATTGTACACCTCTACAAATCGAGCGTCCCCGTTTGAATAACCTAGCATACAAGGCATTCAATTGTCGATAAATTACCTATTTAATGTACATGTACTGTAGACAGTCGACTTCGCAAAAGTGACGAAACCGCCAAGCCGGGCGTCGTCCGACGAACTAAAGTCTGGTCTGATGAAAGCAACTGGCGGGCTTTGACGAAAGGGAGACACGGCAGCAACATCAGCCATCATCTCACATCTCTAAGCGCAACCGCCAATATGTTCACGAGAGTTGCTCTGCGTGCCGCTCGCTCGTCCTTCTCGCCCATCGCGCGCACCTACGCAAAGTCATCGCGTCCTTCAAGGCCGCCTCCACCTCCAAAGGTCTCGAAACCGCCAAAGACAACTGCTGCGAAGCCCGCGGCCGCCGCTGCTGCCGCTACAGGAGCCTCCAAAGTCGCATCACAGCAGCCCGAAGCACAGAAGCAGGACCTCGATGAACCTCCCGCGGACAATGTGAGGAGCCAGGCGCAGGACGCCCAGGCAGGCGCCGAGAACAGCACACAACCCGACCCTAATGCCCGACCTGCGCCTGCAGAATCGAAGGATGCAGCCGCAGAGCCAGAGATGCCCAGCGGGCCGCTGCCAGATCTGACACAAGGCATTCCGAGCACATTCGACTTCGAGTTCGGCCGCGGGAAGAAGGACCCCAAGGCAACGGAGGCTGAGAAGGCCCAGAATGAGGCGGCCGACATGGCGCGTTTGGAGGCGGAAATTGCAGAGGCACAGGGTCGTGGAAAGAAGAGCGGCGATGAGAAAGAATACGCAAGATCCGACTACGAAACCTCGCTGGACCGCAGGCGGTACCAAACGTTCAACTACATGTTCCTTGCCGCGTTGGCTGGCGGTGTCGCGGGTGGTGCATACTTCACACGTCCTTTCGGCGAGGGTGAGGAGGTGCCCAATGGTCTCGAGCCTGAGCTGGCCAGCGGCTGGGGTCCCTCCAGCATGTACGCGCGTGTGCGTGCTCGCATGGGCAGCCAGCTCGGCTACTACACCGAGCCTTCTTTCCCCAAGCTCCTCCCTACAGTTCCTGAGAACCAACGCCAGCCTTTCACCCTCGTCCTCTCTCTCGAAGACCTGATGATCCACACCACCTGGGACCGCAAGAACGGCTACCGCACGGCCAAGCGCCCTGGCATCGACTACTTCATCCGCTACCTGTCGCAATACTACGAGCTCGTCCTGTTCACCTCCGTCCCCATCGCTATGGCCGACCCGGTTATCAAAAAGCTCGATCCCTTCCACTTCATCATGTGGCCACTGGGCCGTGAGGCCACCAAGTACGAAAATGGCCAGTACGTCAAGGATCTGGAATACCTCAACCGCGACCTGAGCAAGACAATCATCATCGACACCAACGCCGCCCACGTCAAGAACCAGCCCGAAAACGCAGTCGTGCTTCCTAAGTGGAAGGGCGACCCCAAGGACGAGCACACCAAGGATCTCGTCGGCCTGATTCCCTTCCTCGAGTACGTCGCAACCATGGGCATCGACGATGTGCGTCCCGTCATCAAGTCCTTCGAGGGCAAAGACATCCCTGAGGAGTTCATGCGCCGCGAGAACGAGGCCCGCAAGAAGTTCCTGGCGCAGTATGAGCAGCAGAAGTCCAAGGCGGGCAAGTTCTCGCTTGGCGGTATGCTCGGTGCCAACTTGGGTATCAAGGGTGACAAGATGGGCGGCGGTATGGTCCTCGCTGACGGCCAGAGCGTCTCGGAGGGTTTGGCGCAAGGCAAGATGCTGAGTGACCAAATCCGCGAGCAGGGTCAGAAGCAGTACGAGCACTTGGAGAGGCAGATCCGCGAGCACGGTGCTCAGTGGCTGAAGGAGGAAGAGGAGGAGACCAAGAAGATGATGGAGGCGCAGGTCAAAGAGATGAAGAGCGGCGCTTTCTCGTGGTTCGGAAGTGGTTCCAAGAAGGAGTAAGGTCGCCTCTCTCCAAAATCGGACACCGAGAGGAAGAAAAGACGTGTTGCGAGAGTGTGTGAAAGCATGCATTATTCTTCACTCTTGTTGTACCTAATTACCTACGGGAAAGGGTTTCTGGTGGCTGCATGGGCTGGCTGCATTTGAGCTATCCGTTTCTGCGGATGGTGCTTGCTACTCGACGCCCAGTTAATTGTCTTGCTGTTTGGCCCTGAGGTTCGTGTTGCATATATGGTAGAGGAAGGGGAGTGTGTTGTAAGATATGGAGACAAAATTATGTACATCATGATGAATTTTACCGAACCGGCACGAAAATCGGACGGAACCAATTGGTGACAGATTGAATTTCTAGCTGCCGCAGAATGCTTTCAGAGAGCCTGGGCACCTTAGTACTGGGCGCATATGAGAGAAAAGCCTGGGCGAGTTCGCCCGCAGCACCTAGCACGAAGGGTTTAGCCATATCGTAAGCCAGGCGTTTGCTGTTGTTGAAGACTGCATTTGGTGAAAGCCTGGCGGATTTTGATGCATGATAATCCGAAACGTTAATGTGTGTGAACTCCAGGCCACAACCAGGCGGTTTCTCTGCTCACGAACCAATTTTCGAGCAGTCATTGATTTTATTCGTCGATCCAGCCTAGCTGCATTGTGATCGGTCTACTGACCCGCCCCAGGCGTATCTTCAACCTTGAAGATGTACTTGACAGCACTCACAGTACCGTCCTTCAAGTTAGACAGACCCTTCGCAACGCCCTCGAGTCCACCTGGCACAACCTCCTGAGGCTGCGCCTTGAACCAACCCTCCTCCAGACCCCTCGTCAGACTCCTGCTGTGCACGTAGCCAAAGTCCTTGAGCGAGTTGTGCACATCGCCGACGTTAGTGCAAGTCAAGTTGACGCTCTCAGGGAAGCCCTTGTACTCCTTGCCCGGCAGCACAAAGGTCACGGCACCCTGCGAATCGAGCACCTGCGCGATGTTTTCGACGGAGCCCTTCTCGGAGACGGCGTCGAAGGCGTGCATCAGCTTTGCGCCGTTGAGGGCTTCCTTGAGGCCCTTGACGACGGCTTCATCGCCGTTGCGGTAGTCGATGATCGTGTCGCCCTTGCTGCGGTCGATGAATTTCTCGACGTGCGAGGAGGCGCGGCCGGCGACGGTGATGATGGGGTGGATGTTGGATTTCACGGCGAGTTGTAGGGCGTAAGAACCGACAGCTGAGGACGCACCGTAGATCACCAGGGGAGTCTTGGTACCTTCCGCTGCTGGGAGCCAGGGCTCAGGGAGGCGGAGACGGGCGTAGAGGCCCAGGGCCGCAGTCAGAGCTGCGAGGGGAACGGCGGCGCCCTCTGCGATGCGTCAGTTGTCAATATCTTTGGACAGATGCTGTGTGGCAAGTTTCAAGATATCCATACCCTCGAAGCTGGTTCCCTTGGGCAGGAAGAAAGTAGTGTGCTTCCATGCAACGGCATATTCAGCGAAGCTGCCTCCGGCTGCCAGCATCTCGTGGAAAGCGGCTACACGGTCTCCCACTTTGAATTCGTCGACATTCTCACCAACCTCATGCACGATACCGGAGATGTCGTCACCTGAGTTGGTGTTGTTGTAATCGGGCATCCATTCTGCAAGACTGAACGTCAGTCGATCAATTCGCCACTCTGTGAATTAGAACCTATCAACAGACCAGGGATCTTCCAATCCTTGGGGTTTGAACCACTGTAGACGACCTTGATGACGACTTGGTCGCGACCAGCCTTGGGAATCGGGGTGTCGACGATGTCGACCTTTGGGCCAGTGGAGACAAGAGCTTCCTTCATCTTTGCGATACTGTTGTTTGGGACGTATCAAGTAAATGGAAATCAAGTTGTAAAAGATACTTTTGATTAAAGAAAAAGGAAGAACACCAACGACAGTACCGAGGCGTCCGTTTTATGAACGAGTTATGCCGTTACTTGCCTTTGTGGATACTGGTGCGGGACCAGAACATACCGAGTCGTGAAGGCATTTCTAAGCAGAACTGCTTCTTGACCATTGCGTCATTCGGTGCTCCAACTGCCGTGGTCCAAAAGTAGTCCAGATGCGATGGCGATCGTCTGGTCTCAGAGCCTCTACATCTACACGGCGACTCCTCATTCTTCATGATCCAGATAACATGAACGGGCGTTTGTTATGGCATCAACGGTTGTCCACAGTGGCGTCTTACCAGCTGTGAGACCAGAGACGATCTGAGCCAAGCGGTGCATCTCGAGGCACGTGACCCTGGAGTCCAAAACGGGATGTTGTCTGTGAGGTATTCTTTTTGTAGACTTTTGTCGAGTTCATCAATGGCAGACATTGGTGCCAGTGGCAAGAATGAGCGTGGTGTTTCGGTATACAGTATCGTCCATGGCTTGAACAAGGTTGTCCAGTCCAGCCCAAGATTAGAGTCACGATCTCGGGGGTTGCCATGGACGACCGGGAAGCTTGGCGTGTTTCCAGCCCGAATCATGGCTTCTCGCTAAACGGGGGACCTTGAAGAGCTGGGGAAATACTGTAGACAACCGCTGATCTGGAAGAGGAAGAATAATAACGACGACGACAAATACACATACCCACGCTCTTTCGAAAGTCGCAGCCAGCTTATACAGACATTGAGCGTAGACTGCCCTCTATCACCAAGCACACTACAATTCCGCCATTGGTTGCTCTCCTAGCAGGCTGGGACGAGCTCACTTTCATCAACAAACATGGCCGCCGGAGTGGACGGCGCGTCCAGTATCCAGGTCACCGTCCGAGTGCGCCCTTTTACCATTCGCGAGGCTGCGCAGCTTGCGCGGACTGACGATGGTCCCCTTTTCCTCGGAGATGGATCTCTTGCGGGAGCACCAGCACCGCACATGAAGCAGAAGGGTATCAGGCCTGTTCTAAAGGTGGTGGACGAGAAATGCCTGTAAGACTTTGCGAGCTGAAAGGCAGCCGCGAAAACTGCTAACCCTTATCCTCAGTGTATTCGATCCCCCAGAGGACCACGCAATCCAGAAATTCGCCCGATCTGGCCCCACCGGCAAACGCTCAAAGGACCAAACGTTTGGTTTCGATCGGGTTTTCGACGAGAACATTACACAAGGCGATGTGTACGAAGCGACAACGAAGAACCTGCTGGATTCGGTGCTAGACGGTTACAATGCGACCGTGTTCGCGTACGGAGCCACTGGATGCGGCAAGACACATACAATCACCGGTACCGCGCAGCAGCCTGGAATCATTTTCCTCACAATGCAAGAGCTTTTCGAAAAAGTGGAAGAGCTCAGATCGGCGAAAGAGACGGAAATCACACTGTCGTATCTAGAAATTTACAACGAGACGATTCGCGATCTGCTCAACCCAAACCTTGCCAACAAGCAAGGCCTGATGCTGCGGGAAGACGCCAATCAAGTGGTTTCGGTAGCTGGATTATCCTCGCACAACCCGCAGAACGTGCAGCAGGTCATGGATATGGTGATTCAGGGCAATGCGAACAGAACGCAATCTCCCACGGAAGCAAACGCCACGTCTTCTCGTTCGCACGCCGTGTTGCAAGTCAACGTATCTTCGAAATCTCGCGACACCTCTGTCCAGGAGCCAGTGACAATGGCGACTCTCAGCATCATTGATTTGGCTGGTTCTGAACGAGCGTCTGCAACGAAAAACCGAGGTGAACGCCTTACGGAGGGAGCAAATATCAACAAATCTTTGCTGGCACTCGGTAGCTGCATCAATGCTCTGTGCGACCCAAGAAAGAAGAATCACATTCCCTATCGCAACTCGAAACTCACTCGGTTACTAAAATTCTCTCTCGGCGGCAACTGCAGGACGGTCATGATCGTCTGCGTTTCTCCATCAAGTCAGCATTTCGATGAGACGCAAAATACTCTGCGCTACGCAAACCGCGCAAAGAACATCCAGACGAAGAGTGTACGCAATGTCTACAACGTGGATCGTCACGTCAAGGACTACCTGAAGAAGATCGATGAGCAAATGGCCCGCATCAACGAACTTACGACACAACAAAAACAATACGAGGAGATGGCATTTGTGAAATTCCGCAAGGCAGAGGCAAAGCGAGGTGAAATTGCCCGTGATGGTATTCACAGAATCAGGGCAGCTTACGAACATTCCGCGGGCGAGAGACAAGAGCGGATGGGTAACATGCGTCGATTGAGGCAGGTCGAGAGGCGAATTGGAGCGATCAGTGGCTGGATCGGCGCGTTCGACCAGGTGTGTGACACTCGTGAGGATGAAGAAGCTCCGAAGTCAATGACGGCGATGCGAAAGACCGCCCAGGGCATTCTCGTGGAGCTGGAAGGAAGCAGACAGCATTTCCATCAGCTTTTATCGAAGAAGAACTGGGCTCGCGCTGTTGACACAGCACTTCAAGACAGTCTGCGACAATTGCAAGCGCTGGGTCCTGCGTCGAGAGACAACATTGAAGAGCCTTCGCTGCACAGAGAAGTCGACGCCTTGAAGGCAAAAGCCGATGTTGAAGCACATATTGCAGTGCTTGATCAAGAGAGGGTCTCCGACCAAGGCTTGACACAGGTTCTGCTCACGGCTCATTTCGAGACAGTCGCAATCCTCAACCAGATCATGCAGATGAGCGAAGAAGAGGCAATTAAAGCTGCGCGAGACGTCCTCGGTAACCTCATGCAGAGCTGTGCGGAAGTCGTCGGCCAAGTCATCAAACCGGATGGAGGTCTCCAAATCACTGAAGCCCTTCCTCCCAACAGACTGGGCACACCCAAAAAGAAGAAACAAATGCCTCTGATGGGACCAAGCCCACTGAAAGCTAAAGTCCGCCCATCTCTCGGTGGCTCCGCATCTGCTGTGCCATCACACATGGCTGGTGAGATGAACTCCGGCTTCATGGAGTCACATCAGACAAATGGTTCATCTGCAGCTTCGCCTAGGCGGCGAGTCAAGATTGGTGGGGCTCGAAGGGGGGTTGTTATGAACAGCACACCCAAGAAGAAGCCCGACTCAAAGAAGAGAGCCGTCAGGTGGCGAGACGAGAACGAGGAGGGCGAGACTGCACTTCCTTTGGTGGACTTCCAGCCTACTCCCAAATTCCAGGAAAGCAGCCCTGCTCTTCCTGATGGAGCGATTGCTCAAAATGAAGCTGCCGCCGCGCAAAACCCGTCAATGTCGAACGACGATTCGGAACTCGACTCGAGCCCCGTGCCAATGGCTCCAATCTCGAGTTCAGAGCTCAGGAAGTCAGGAGGCAGCCGCTTCGCCACTGGCTTCCTGACCAAGCGAACAGACGGATCTCCACTCCCCCCAAGCCTCAACCTCAGCGCCTTCCAAAACGACGACGAAAGCAGCCCACTGCGAGAAATGGCTGCCAACAGCGCCCCTCGCCTTTCTTACCTCCCTCGCTCGCCAGCAAACGGATCGCCCGCCGCCCGCCGCGCTCCAACAACCGAAGACAACAACGACGACGCAGACTCTGGCAACTCAGGCTCAGACCTCGAGCGCTCCCTCGCGGCCGACAAAGAAGCCACCGGCAAAATCCGCTCCGCGATGAAACTCCGCCGCAACTCCTCCCTATCCGGCCGCAACTCAGGCGCGCACATCCACGTCGCCCGCCAGCGCGAATCCGCCGTCCACCGCGCCCGGTCGCCAACCGCCACCTCGCCGCCTCCTACGGGCAGCACCGGCGGCCAGAGCATTTTCTCTGCTAGTCATGCAAGGCGCATGGTGCGCAGCGACAAGGAAGACGGCACGCGCAGCGTGCTGAGCCCTCGCACTGCGCCGGTCGTTAAGGGCGGCGCGGCGGCTCCCATGGCTGCTAGAAGGAGCATGGCGGCTGAGGGTACGCCTAGGGAACCGGTTGTGAGGGCGCCAATTCGGGTCAGCTCTGTGCTGCCGGGGAGTGCGCAGAGATCTGTTAGTGGGGGCAACAAGGCTGCTTGGAGGTAAGAGCGGTCTTGTCGTTCTTGTACTTTTGTTTTTTTGGTCTTTCCACTTTCTCGTAGATTTCTTTTACTGAATGGTTGGTGGTTGGATCGGTCGATATAAGGCGTTCGTTGGTTGGGGGAACATGGCTGGGGCGTTTTCTCGCTTTTTTACCTGGTTGGTACGGCAGGATAGGCATCGCCTACGTTGTGTTGAATTCTTGTAGTGGGGACGAATACTTGCATCATCATACATATAGCATATTGTACTCTAACATTACGACTGTCTTGCTTGAACTTCCTAGACTGATTGGTGTTGTCTTCTTTGGCGATTGTTTTGACTTGGGTGTAGTTCATGGGGAAAATTTAATGGAGCACGCAAGCGATCGAGGGACGATCATCAGCATCAGGCGCAGAAGGCGGAACGCACAAGATATGGGTGACGTATAGGAACATGAAGGTTTGGTTGATATCATCAATTGTCGTCGCTTTGCATTAAGATACTAGTCTCTCTGTCTTCGCATTACTGTCTGCATTACTGCCCCCCGTAACTCTCTCCCCTCACCTCGGTGATCAGGCTATTGGTTAGTTACTCTACAAGAGAGCAACAACCATGCCAGCGGCTCCGAGGAGGGCAGGCATGGCAGTGGCCATGGCGCCGCTGTCAGAGGCGGCCGAGCTGGCGCTGCTGGCGGCGCTGCTCGCGCTCTTGGAGGCACTACTGGCACTCTTCGAGGCGCTCTTGGATTCGCTGGAGGCCGCGCTGCTCATGCTGCTGGAGATGCTGCTGGAGACGGAGCTGGCGGAGGAAGAGGCGGATGCGGTGGCGGAAGAGGCCGAGCCGGTCAAGCTGCTGATGAGGGAGCCTGGGTGGGTGTTAGCTTGGGGATTCACGTTGCTATATGGTAGCGGTCGGTGAGGATGAAGGTGTCTTACCAGGGGCGCTCGTGGCGCTGGAGAAGATGGAGCCAGCGTTGGTGAGCGATGAGAAGAGACCGCCGCCAGTGGAGGTGTCTTGAGCGGCGACGAGGGAGCCGGCGGCGACGATGAGGATGGAAGTGAACTTCATGGTGATGGTTTGATGGGTTTGTGGTGAGGTGTTTGTGTTTTGGTGGTATTGGTTTGTTGTTGAAGTGGACTGGTTGACGGAGTGAGTGCGACAGGTGGAGGGAGTTGTGGGTTAGTGAAGTAGGTTGACGACGAAAGAAAGGCGAGGTCGTCAATGGTTTATCAAGTCTCGGCACATGACATGGGTTCATCGGTTCCCCCAGGTTACATTCCGTGATTGCTGCTCATGTCCGTTTACAATTCAACTCCATGTGATCACGGCACACACGGAAAGCATCACAGTTCGTGGTGAAGTGAGACGAAGATGATGTAGGATCGACGCTTGGTTGGCTGTCAATCGACTAGATCGTCAGTCGATCGCTCACTAGCGCCTGACCGTGAAGTCTAAAAAGCAGGCGTGCCAGGAACGAATGCGGAGAAAACGCAAGATCGACCTTAGCCGCAGTCGATATAGGTAAGGCTGGGGTTGAAGCTTCTGGTCCAGAGCCTTGTTTGGAAACAAGCTCACACACCGGTCTACGCGTCAAACTTCGTCTTCCTTGAAACGAGTCCGAAGGATTGG
>Ga0265780_10000331_pt1 | contig 74213 bp, 67 predicted proteins | sample P1T30metagenome_FD_192432 | JGI IMG/M metagenome (GOLD analysis project Ga0265780, IMG submission 192432) | Plant litter microbial communities from East Loma Ridge, Irvine, California - P1 T30 | ecosystem: Environmental > Terrestrial > Plant litter > Unclassified | place: USA: California...
AGCTATTTCAGTACTAAAGTAATGTGTAAAGTCAAATTAGTATTAACTTGCAAATAGTGTAAACTTTTTTCAGGACGGGACACCAGAAAAACCGTTCACGAAAGTGTTCACAAACCGTTCACCAACCGTTCACGCGTGAACACTTTTCTGCCGTTTTTTGCCCCAATTTTCATTTTCAACATCAGCAAAAACCTATTTAAATGTAAGAAAATGCAACTTTTTGAAATTGTTTGAACATTAACGAGCATTTCTACCGTGAACACTTTGCGGCTTACTTGTCCTTTGTTAGCATACCCCGTGTTGGCTATATAATTTGCTAACAGGATAATACCATATATGCCATGTTTTCTATTTGGCTTAGTGGTTGAGCCATAACACTATTATAACTCTGGCAAACTCATACCCCGATAAGTTCACCTTAGAGGAATTGCAACATTGAACCGCTCAAACGTGTGAATTGTATAATATATTTAGGTAACAGCGAAATGAAAGGAAATTAAAAGGGCAAGCGACCGTTTTACCGTGCTTGCCCTCATGCTCCTGAGCCTGGACTCGAACCAGGGACCCTCTGATTAACAGTCAGATGCTCTAACCAGCTGAGCTACTCAGGAGTGTTATCCGTTTGGAGTGGTGCAAAAGTATAATTTATCGGTTAATTTCACAATATTTGTAGCAAAATATTTTAAAATAATTTCACATGAGTTTATTAGTGATTGGTACTGTGGCATTTGACGCTATTGAGACCCCCTTTGGAAAGACCGATAAAATTGTTGGAGGGGCTGCAACCTATGCAAGTTTGGCCGCTTCGTACTTTTATAACAACGTTAAAATTGTAGCCGTAGTAGGCGACGACTTTCCTCAAAGCGAAATTGCCGACTTTAACCAACATCATATTAATACCGAAGGCTTACAGATTAAACAAGGCGAAAAATCTTTTTTTTGGAGCGGACGCTACCATAACGATATGAACAGCCGCGATACGCTGGCAACCGAATTGAATGTGCTTGCCGACTTCGACCCTATTATACCTGAAAGCTACCAGGACTGCGAATACTTAATGCTGGGCAACCTTACCCCGCAAGTACAGCAAACAGTCATTAAACGCCTTAAAAACCGCCCTAAGCTCATTGTAATGGACACCATGAACTTCTGGATGGATATTGCTATGCACGATTTGCTGGAAACTATTAAACTGGTGGATGTATTAACCATAAACGATGCCGAAGCCCGTCAGCTAAGCGGCGAGTATTCGTTAGTTAAAGCTGCGCACAAAATTCTGGAGATGGGCCCTAAATACCTCATCATCAAAAAAGGCGAGCATGGCGCATTGTTGTTTCATGAAGACAAGGTATTTTCTGCCCCTGCATTACCTTTAGCCGAAGTATTTGACCCAACCGGTGCAGGTGACACCTTTGCTGGTGGATTTATTGGTTACCTAGCCAAAGTTGGTACGGTTAATTTCAATAACATGAAAAACGCAATCATCTTTGGTTCAGCGCTGGCCTCATTTTGTGTAGAGAAATTCGGTACCGAAAAAATTAGAAATTTGAGCCAAGAGGAAGTTGCCGAACGTGTTCAGCAATTCATTAGCTTGGCTCAGTTTGAAATAGAACTTTAAGTTTAAATATAAAATAAGGAGTGCCCTTGCAGTAAAATTTGCAAGGGCATTTTCTATTTCAATAATCCCACCGCACTAAAGCGTTCAAAAACGTCTTCCGTATGTGGTGCTTCTGAAATTTCTTCAGTGAGGTCCTGCCCTGCCCAATGTTCGTAATGCTTGCCATTAACCCATAAACGGCTATCGGTTACATCATAAATAATTCCCAAATAAGCTACCCATATTTCAGGTTTGTCTTGCCCATTACGCAATGCTAATTGGGACCGGGTATAAGAGGGTAAACCATTCATATTACGCAGTATTTTTTGTTTATTTTTAAAGTATTCGTAAAAACCCACGTTCATTACCAACAGCGCCATAGAGTAAAAATGATCTTCCACTGGAATTGTCCCTATCCGCTTGCCTATGTTTTCGGCATTGTTATAAAGCACAATGGGTATACTTGTTAAAATTCCGTTCACTATATAAAACGGCAATAGCGATACTATATAAGCCATATAGAAGCGGTTAAGCCATTGCGCCCTAAAGCCATATTGCAACACCAAAACCAGTACCAGCAGCAGCCCAAAAGTCACCAGCGTATATATTCTGTCGTGATACATGGCCAGCATTAATACGCTTATGATGATAATTAAGTTAGAGATCCACTCGTTCACACGATTTGGAATAGACCATCTTACATAGTAATTCAAGCAGGCGTAAATAAAAATACAAGAGAATGGAACGGTTAAAAAGAATAGAATTTCTTCGAGCGGGAGTTCAAAAAATTTAATACCAGTAATATAATTAGGGTTAAATGACCATACCCCTTTTACGGTAAACAACACATCCCAAAACAAGAACATGATACCCGTTATAGCCAGTCCCGGCCAAATAAACTTCCAGCTTTTATAAAAAGCTACCCGCTTATCAAACGACAGCAGTACCGGGATAATGATAGTCAGGAAATTGATGAGCAGGTAAGCGTATTTCACTTTAAGGCGGCTAACTGTTTGTGGAGCTTTTCGTTTTCCTGGGGTGTACACCGTTTCGATTCCAGCAAAAACTTAATAATAGTTATCACCACCTCATGATCGGCGGTGGTATAATGCTTTCTCTCCAACTGCTTAATCATCTCTTCACGGTCGGCCACTAAATGCTTGGTGTACCCTAAAAACCCAGGTACGTTATGCTCTATCGAAAACCTCATAAAACGAATTTCTATGTTATCAGGTTCATGATTTACAGCAACTTGCAGCGTTTTTTCAGCATCATTTAAATACTTAACCTTATAGTAAGGGTTCCAGGCGTGTTTGGCTTTTAATGCTTCAACAACACCTAAATAGCAAGTGTTTATAGGTGATTTGTTAGGTGCAGCTATAAGAATTTTGTACAAAGAATCAGTTAAACTTCGCTTTTCGAGTGCTTCCAACAGTTGCTTGCGCAGCACTTTTGGTACCGGCAGGTCGGCTTTTGCATAATTAACAAAGCCAACAACCAAAAAGGAAACAACTAAAACAAAGGACTTTAACTTCATTAAATCACATTTAATTTTTGATGCAATATTGCTTTGAAATATAACGCCATTTTGCGAGTATCGGAAACCCGGATACGCTTTTGCATGATTACGTTAGCCGGCGTACTACTGATTTTCTTAAATAACTGGCGATAATAAATGTAAGCAATATAAACACCTAAACGTGTGCCGCGCGGTAATAGTTTAATTCCTTGAAAAGCATCATCAAAATCTTTCTCAATATCTGCCTCTATGTCTTGTTTGTCCTTCTCGCTAAAACGGTTAAAATCAATAGCCGGAAAATAAGTACGTCCGCGCTCTTCAAAATCTGATTTCACATCACGTAAAAAATTAATTTTCTGAAAGGCAGCACCTAAGCTACGTGCCATAGGTACTAATTGCTGGTAAAGTGTTTCGCTGTTTTCGCAGAAAACCCGTAAACACATCAGGCCTACTACTTCTGCCGATCCATAGATATACTTCTCGTAACCTGCTTTATCGTAAGCCGTTTTATCCAGGTCCATCTCCATAGAATGCAGGAAAGCATCAATTAACTCGTCTCCAATTTTATAGTGATTAACCACCTGCTGAAACGATTGCAAAACCGGGTTTAAACTAATACCCTTACGGATAGCCACAAAGGTTTGCGCTCTAAAGTCTGTTATAAGTTCCTGTTTGTCAAAGTCATGAAAAGTATCTACAATTTCATCAGCATAGCGCACAAAACCGTAAATAGCATATATAGGATAGCGAAATCGCTCATCGAAGGCCATGATTCCTTTGCTGAATGAAGTGCTGTACATGGTTGTAATAACCTTACTGCATTCAAAACAGGTTTCATCAAATAAATTCATTGGGTAGTGCAAGTTTATACCAAATGTACATATAAAAGGCCATTATTGTTTAGTTATGATTCCAAACAATTTAGTTACTTTGCCCTTGTAAACACGGCATGAACAAGCAAAAAGTTATTGTAATAGGAGCCGGCTTTGCCGGTTTGGCAGCAGCCACAATATTGGCTAAAGAAGGCTACCAGGTTACTATCCTCGAAAAAAACGATCAGCCCGGCGGCCGTGCGCGCGTTTGGGAACAGGATGGTTTTACCTTTGATATGGGACCAAGTTGGTACTGGATGCCCGATGTTTTTGAAAATTACTTTGCCCTTTTTGGCCGGCATCCCTCCAATTTCTACAATCTAACCCGCTTAGATCCAGGCTATAGGGTTTACTATGGCAAAGATAACACGCTGGACGTACCTGCTGATTTAAACGCGCTCAAAGCCATGTTTGAACAAATAGAACCTGGCAGCAGCAAGGGCTTACAAGAGTTTTTGGATCAGGCCGAATATAAATACCGGGTGGGCATGGGCGAATATGTGTTTAAGCCATCGCATTCTGTAACCGAATATTTTGATTTTGAGTTGGTTAAGAAAAGCCTGGGCATACAATTGCTTACCAGCATGAGCAAGCATGTAAGGCAATATTTCAAGAATCCTAAGCTGATCAAGCTGCTTGAGTTCCCAGTTTTGTTTTTGGGGGCTACACCGCAGAACACACCGGCTATGTACAGCATGATGAATTATGCCGATTTGGTATTGGGTACCTGGTACCCTCAAGGCGGTATGCACCAAATTGTTAAAGCCATGGTGCAGGTTGCCGAAGGCTATGGTGTTGATATTAAGCTGAATACCGAAGTAACTAAGATTGGCGTGCAAGGCAATCAAGCCACTAATATTCAAACCGACAAAGGTACTTACAAAGCGAATTTCATCATTGCGGGCGCTGATTACGAGCATGTTGACCAACACCTGATAGACAAAGGCCACCAGAATTATACCCCCAAATACTGGGATAGCCGCACCATGTCACCGTCGAGTTTGTTGTATTATGTGGGGGTAAATAAGCGGGTGAATAATATTGAGCATCATAACCTGTTTTTTGATGAGGACTTTGAGCTGCATGCCAAGGAGATTTACACCGAACCGGCATGGCCAACTAAGCCTTTATTTTATGTATCATGTACCTCAAAATCAGACGATAGTGTAGCGCCCGATGGTTGTGAAAACCTGTTTTTTCTGATGCCGCTGGCGCCGGGTTTACAGGATGACGAAGCCCTACGTGAGAAGTATTTCAACCTAATGCTTAACCGCTTTGAAAGCGTTACCGGCCAAAGCATCCGCGACCATATTGTGGTAAAAAGAAGCTATGCCATGAACGATTTTAAGGCCGATTACCACTCCTTTAAAGGAAATGCCTACGGACTGGCCAATACGCTCTCGCAAACAGCCTTTTTCAAGCCGGCAATGCGGGCAAAAAAAATCAGCAATATGCTGTATTCCGGGCAGTTAACTGTGCCTGGGCCAGGGGTTCCACCAGCATTAATATCTGGGCAAGTAGCGGCACAGGAGGCTATTAAATTGCTCCAAAAACAGGTTCAAAAAACTTCATAAAATTACATATAATTACAAAAAGTTAGATATTTCTTCATTTTCTACAGATTTTTATAGAGGGGTGAAACGCTATTAAGCACTTTGACCGCTCGATTAGACAGCCAATAATTTCCTTATAAAATTGTAACTATTTAACTAATCAACCACTCATCAATCAACTACCTTGCGTTAAGGATTGCAGCGGATACCGGCCAAGTGGCTAAGGCCTATGCAGTATGAGCGGAAAGCCTGACCCGGAGGGAAACGCCCGTTTGAGGAAGTCTTAAGTTGGGCGTTATTAGTTATTAAGAAAAATATAACTCTTAGGCGCTATACAAACTATGCAACAATAAGGCTATAACATTTATTACCAAGCAAAGGTAACCTATGAACCGGGCGCGCTTGTATAGCACTACGGCTTTAACCACTTCTTTCTCCACCACCTTATTGTTCTTGCCGTCCATAACAATGAGCTGATGGGTATTAATGCTACCTGTCCAAAGTTGAAGCAGTCCCCAGACAGAAAGTTGCCGAAATTTTATAATCGCCAGGTTAGCTTTAGTTAACAGGGCAATAGCTAATATGCCAGTTGTAATAGCTATGATTTGGATAATAAAGATTACGGTGTTCATGCGTGAGCCACAAAATAAAGATTTATTCTGCGTTATAATCCAATTTTGTCATCTCGGACGGTAGTGAGAGATCTTTTTGCAATAAACAGGTTGACTGCTTGTTGCTTCGATATGGTTTCTCGTTATCACTCGAAATGACAACATTTTATAAGAAATCTGTTCACAAAAAAAACGGGCACTGAAATCATCAGAACCCGTTTTGTATATATTGAGTTTAAATATTTTAACTATTCTTCTTCAGCAAATATTGGTTTTTTAACACCATTATCATAAGCTTTGAGGTTTTTCTTAAGCAGCTTGCGGGCTACGTGGATGCGGGTTTTAACTGTACCGATAGGGATAGTTAAATGATCTGCAATTTCGTGGTATTTGTGACCTTCAAAATACATGGTGAAGGGTACGTAATAATCTTCGGGTAAACGGTCTAAGGCACGGCGGATATCATCCATAATGAATTTAGATTCGCCTTGATTTTTAGTTGAGCTGAATACTAAGTTAGCTGATGATATTTCTTCTGATTTAGTAACAAACGTGCTCATTTTTACAAAGCGACGGTAGTTATTAATAAAAGTGTTTTTCATGATGGTATACAACCATCCTTTTAAATTGGTGCCTTCTTTAAACTTATTGTAGTAAGTTATTGCCTTCAACATTGTATCCTGAACAAGGTCGTTAGCATCGTCTGCGTCATGAGTGAAGTGCAGTGCGTATGAACGTAATGAACTGGCTTGGCGCAATACCATGGTGTTAAACTCAATCTTTGTCATTCTGTTATCAGTTAAAGTTTTGTACTGATACATTGGCAAACATGATACCGTTTTGTGCCAAACCTGAAATTTAAATGACAATTAACGCTATAACGAATTGACATTTGGTATAAAAACGCTGTTTTTTAAAACAAAATAGCACTTGTTAATATTCTCTGTCCCAGTAATTTAATACTGGTTAAACATTAAGATAATAAATTAACTAAAAAAATATAAATGGTGTCGCAGGTTTTGAACAGTATACACTACGTATTGTTCACATTTTTGGATTTTATAGTAAAAGTGTAGGCATTATTGAATAATGTTTACTTCACGTTCCAGCATAACGCCAAATTTGGTATACACACTGTCTATGATTTGCGACGACAGGTCATAAATTTCCTTACCGGTAGCCCCACCATGGTTTACCAACACTAAAGCCTGGTTTTTCCAGGTACCAGTATGGCCAATGGTTTTGCCTTTCCAGCCGCATTGTTCAATCAACCAGCCTGCCGCTAATTTAATAAACCCTTCTCCTGCCGGATAGTTTGAAATGGCCGGATATTGTTGATAAATATCCTGAAACTGCGCAACCGTTATAACCGGATTTTTAAAAAAACTCCCCGAATTGCCAATGGTAGAAGGATCGGGTAGCTTAGACACCCTAATGGCCGATACCACCTGCGATACATCTTTAATAGAAGGTTCTGTAATTCCGCGATTGCTCAATTCCTGCTCAATAGCGCCATAACTCAAATTAAGCTTTGGCTCGGTGGTTAATTTAAATTTGACCGAGGTAATAATATACTGTCCCTTTAAGGCAGATTTAAAAACACTTTCCCGATAACCAAAATGGCAATCTTCTTTACTGAAAGTTTTGATTTGCCCGGTGGCCACTTCAAACGCGCGACAACTTTCAAACACGTCCTTTAGTTCCACGCCGTAAGCGCCAATATTTTGGATGGGCGATGCCCCTACCGAACCCGGAATCAAACTCAGGTTTTCCATACCGGCAAAGTTGTGGTCTACGCAATAATTAACCAGGTCGTTCCATACCTCGCCGGCACCGGCTTCCACAAAAACGGTATCGTGGTTAATGCGGTGCTCAATGCCGCGGATATTCATGCGGATCACCAGTCCGCTAAAATCAGTTACCAGCAACAGGTTACTGCCACCACCTAAAATTAGCCGTTCGGTTTGGTGCCACTGCGGGTCCATAAACAGTTCGGCCAGCTCCTCTTCCCTGCTAATCTCTACAAAGTACCGGGCCTTAGCCTCAATACCAAAAGTGTTAAAATTCTTAATTGAAACGTTTTCTTCGATCTGTAGCATGCGGGTAGTCAGTTTTGGTAGTGGAGGGCGAATTTCGGAATTTTATTTTACCTATACATATATGTAAATTTGAATATGGCACAGCAGCTATATTTTACAGCTTTTATTGAAAATAGACCCTAAAATACGTTTTGGTCGGCCTGTTATTAAGGGTACACGTATAACCGTTTACGATATTTTGGGATGGCTTGCGGCTGGTCAGTCACATCAGGAAATTTTAGAAGATTTTCCGCAACTGGCTGATGAACATATACTGGTATGCTTATGCTCTAATAAAGAAAATTGAAAGTCAGCAAAGATGCGGCTGCTTATTTTATTATAGAATACTACATTAACAATCTTGTCATTTCGAGTGATAACGAGAAATCTTTGGAGGTGACAGGTAGCCAACCTATTTGATTCGAAAAGATCTCTCACTATCGTTCGAGATGACACCGTTATATAATAACACCACCCTACCGCTTAAAATACTTCTTACTCGCTACCAGCAACCCAAATTCTTCCGACGGATTTTTTTCTGTTGACTTGTGATGAATTTTATGTGCCCTGCGAATGCTCAACAGGTACTTATTAGTTGTTTTAAACGACTTAAAACGGTTATGGATAAACCAATCGTGAAAAATAAAATAAATGAAGCCATACACGCTGATGCCCACGCCAATCCAAAAGCCGTAATTCAGCGTTACATGTCCCTGCCACATCAGCCACATGGATAAAACCGCAAAGCCTAAACTAAATACATCATTCAGTTCAAACCAGCCATGCCGTTCCTGGTGATGCGTTTTGTGTATAAACCACAGCGGCCCATGAAACAGGTATTTATGAATGAACCACGAAAAGGCTTCCATGGTAGCGATGGTGAGGAGAATGATAACGATGCTGATTAAGATATTCATTTATTTTAAAACGTCATTGCGAGGTACGAAGCAAACTCTTTAAGATAATATATAAGTTTAAGCGTTTCTATTTGTTTTAGTGCGTTTTGAACTTTAGCTGATGCTTTAAACGCGTTCCGTCTCGCTCATTGCCGCGAGAGGCTACTTCTTTTGTCTTGAAACAAAAGAAACAAAAATTCAAGTCACCTCCACTATGCTTCCGCCGCACACTGCCTTTACCCTGCAAAGCGAGGCAGCACCACGGGCTGTTTATATTTTTGCCCTTAGCAGGGTTACCGCTTAATTGCTTTATGAGGCAAAATCTAAAAGGCCCTTCCAGCCGCACAGGCCAACGAGTACTGCCCCACTTTCGCCCGAAGCTGAGAGATGACGGAGAAAAAGAAGCCCATCCAGCCACCTAAAGAGGGTAAAATATTTAACCGTCATGCCGATGAATATCGGCATGACGGATTACTGTAACTACGGTTGCAAAGCAACCGCTTCTGTTAAAAAGAAGCGTGGGGCATTGATGGCACCCGGCCGGGAGCTGGCCTTGTGGGTAAAGGCAGGGATTGCCATCAATAGGCCTTTTTGGTTCTTTTGTGGCTATGACAAAAGAACTGGCCTCTCCGGCCAAGAGGAGACGAAGTAATTTCATCAGCACTAACTGAACTTCAAAATGCACTAACACAAGCTTGCCGCAGAGATTGCTTCGTACCTCGCAACGACGAGCGAACTACTTAAACCAAAAAAGTTGCAAGATCACCGACCTTGCAACTTTCTATATCTATTAACCGAGTAACTGAATAACTCAGCAACCACTCATTAAATATGTATGGCCCTGTTCTCAGTAGCTGCTAAACAAGCTTCGCGGATGGCTTCGGTGTAAGTAGGGTGAGCATGGCTCATACGGGTTACATCTTCGGCACTGGCGCGGAACTCCATAGCCACCACACCTTCGGCTATCATATCGGCCGCACGCGGACCAATCATGTGCATGCCCAAGATTTCGTCGGTGTTGGCATCGGCCAATACTTTCACAAATCCGTCAATATCCATACTGGCGCGTGCACGGCCACTGGCTTTGAACGGGAATGATCCGGCTTTGTATTTAACACCTTTTTCTTTCAGCTGCTCTTCGGTTTGACCAACGCTGGCCACTTCTGGCCAGGTGTAAACCACACCCGGTATCAGGTTGTAGTTAATGTGTGGTTTTTGTCCGGCTATTAACTCGGCTACAAAAGTACCTTCATCTTCAGCTTTATGAGCCAGCATAGCACCACGTATTACATCACCAATGGCATAAATACCCTTAACGCTGGTTTCCAGGTGCTCATCTACGGTAATTTTTCTGCCGCGTTCTTCAACTGTAATGCCAATATTTTCTAAACCTAAGGCATCGGTATAAGCTACACGACCTACGGCTACCAGGCAGTAATCGCCTTTTAATTCTTTCTTCTCACCTTTAGGGGTATCAAAAGTTACGGTCACTTCTTCGCCAGCTACAGTTGCACCGGTTACTTTGTGGCCCAGGTAAAATTCCATTCCCTGTTTTTGCAGAACTTTTTGCAGTTCTTTACCCAGGCTTTTATCCATAGTAGGAATAATAGAATCCATAAATTCTATTACCGATACTTTAGCACCTAAGCGCGCATAAACTGAACCTAACTCCAAGCCAATAACACCGCCACCAATTAACACCAAGTGTTTAGGAACTTCGGGTAGATTAAGCGCCTCGGTTGAGGTGATGATGCGTTTTTTATCAATAGGTAAAAACGGCAGGCTCGATGGTTTGGAACCGGTAGCAATAATTACATTTTTACCAGTAATGGTTTCTTCGGTACCATCTTCTTTTTTAATAACGATGGTGTTTTTATCTTTAAACGACCCCATACCCTGGTACGAGGTGATCTTATTCTTTTTAAACAAAAAGCTGATACCGCCGGTGGTTTGTGCCACCACTTCATTTTTGCGGTTAACCATCTGGCCAAAATCAACTGATAAGTTTTCCAGGTTAATACCATGGGTTTTAAAAGTATGCGCCGCATTGAAATAATGCTCGCTCGAATCGAGCAGGGCTTTCGATGGAATACAGCCCACATTTAAGCAGGTACCGCCAAATGTGCTGTACTTTTCAATACACGCAGTTTTTAAACCCAGTTGGGCACAACGTATGGCAGCTACATAGCCACCAGGACCCGAACCTATAACGATTACATCATATTGCATATCAGTATTGTATTTTTATTGGTGCTCAAAGGTACTATTACCTGCTATAAAACGGGTAATATTTTAGTAAAGATTAGGCAAACCAAATGACATTTAAAACATGAACAAAACATAATGATAAATTTAATAGCGCCGCAAATGCAATTAAATTGCATTAATCACCATCAAAAAACCAACTTTACTTGCTAAATTAGGCTGCTGAACTATTAACTGCACCTCATGAAAAGATTTTATGCACTTCTGCTCACATTCACGGTAGCCTGCACTACGCTATATGGGCAAACGGCCGATTATGCCTCGGCAAATTATACAAAGAAAGACGTGTACATTACCATGCGCGATGGCATAAAACTCTTTACTTCCATTTATACCCCTAAAGATGCATCGGCACAAAAGAAGTATCCTATTATTATGCAGCGCACCTGCTACAATGTAGCTCCATACGGTGCCGATAAGTTCCCGGCCAGGTTAGGCCCATCGGAACTGATGATGAAAGCCGGTTACATTGTAGTATACCAGGACGTACGCGGCCGCTGGAAAAGCGAAGGCACGTGGACTAACATGACTCCGGTGATAGACAATAAGAAAAGCAAGAAAGATGTAGACGAAGGTTCGGATACGTATGATACCATTGACTGGCTGGTAAAAAACGCAGCTTTCAACAATGGTCGCGTGGGTCAGTGGGGTATCTCTTATCCGGGCTTTTACACGGCAGCAGGGATCTTATCCAATCACCCGGCGTTAAAGGCATCCTCGCCGCAGGCACCTATTTCCGATTTTTGGTTCGATGATTTTCACCATAATGGAGCCTTGCTCGAATCTTACTTTTTTACTTACCCGGTTTTTGGCGTACAAAAGAAAGACACCACCAGCAAAGCATGGTATACCATGCTCAACACCGGCGGCGCTAAAGATGGCTACCAATTTTTGCTGGATATGGGTCCGCTTACCAATGCCGATAAATATTATAAAGACAATTTTTACTGGCAGGAAACGGTGAACCACCCCAATTATGATGAGTTTTGGCAAAAGCGCGACCTGCTGCGCCATTACAAAAAAGTAATGCCTGCCGTAATGCTGGTGGGCGGATGGTACGATGCCGAAGATCTGCGTGGACCGCTATCGATATTTAAGACCATTAACCAGAAAGACCCGTCGGCTTATAACACCATTGTAATGGGGCCTTTCGGGCATGGCCGCTGGTCGCGCGAAACCGGGCATACCCTGCACAGCAACGTGTACTTTGGCGATAGCATTGCTACCTTTTATCAAAAGAATATCGAAGCCAAGTTTTTCGACCATTTTTTGAAAGGCAAGGGCGATAAAAACAGCGGACTGCCTAAAGCATATATGTACAATACTGGTAAAAAAGAGTGGGCCACTTATGCCCAATGGCCGGTTGCTGGTGCAGTGCATCAAAAGCTATTTTTAAGTGCCGATGGTAAGTTGCCTATGAGCCAACCGTCGGGAGCGGGTTCAACATCATTTGTGAGCGACCCGTTAAAACCGGTACCTTATACCGAGGATAACACCACCACCATGGGCTTTACACCGCATAATTACATGAGCGAAGACCAGCGCTTTGCCGGTAGGCGTACCGATGTATTGACTTTTCAAACCGATGTATTGACCGATGATGTTACCCTGGGCGGCGAAATTTTGGCCAACCTTAAAGTAGCCACCACGGGGACCGATGCCGACTGGATTGTAAAAGTGATAGATGTTTACCCTGCCGATGAGCCTAACCACGCTTATATGCCCAATAAAAATATTATACTGGCTAACTACCAGCAAATGGTACGTTCCGAAATCATGCCGGGCCGTTTCCGCAACAGCTTCGAAAAACCGGAAGCCTTCGTGCCTAATCAAAAAACTGACGTCAAAGTAAAACTGCAGGACGTATTGCACACCTTTAAAAAAGGTCACCGCATTATGGTGCAGGTACAAAGCACGGCCTTCCCGCTGTTTGCCCGCAACCCGCAAAAGTTTGTACCAAATCAATACAAAGCAACCGAGGCCGATTATATTAAAGCAACACATACGGTTTATAACGACAGTTATATTGATGTGGAGGTGTTGAAGTAAGATATACAATCACATAAAATAATCAACGGTAATATTATTAAAGAGACACCATATATGGTGTCTCTTTTTGTTTATTTGCATACTAATCCTCAACAATGAAATCCACTTTTCAATTTATATGTGCAGCTGCATTGGCTTTATGCTCCCTCACCGCATCAGCACAGCTCATGCAAAAAAAAGAGACCTATACCCGTGCCGATACCTTGCGCGGGATGCTTACCCCGCTGCGTACCTGTTACGATATTAATTACTATTACCTGGATGTGAAGTTCGATATAGATAACAGATCCATCAGTGGCAGCAACCTGTTTAAGTTTACGGCTACGCAGAATTTCAGTAAGCTACAGTTCGATCTGTATGAGAACTTAACGGTGAACAAAGTGGTGTATAAAGGCAAAGACTTACCTTTCACCCGCGAAGTCAATGCCGTGTTCGTTACCTTCCCCAAAGCTATAGCCAAAGGCAGCAAGGATGAATTTACCGTATTTTATGGCGGCAAGCCTACCGTGGCCAAACGTGCCCCCTGGGATGGCGGCGTGGTATTTACAACTGATTCGTTAGGTAAACCCTGGGTAGCTACCGCCTGCCAGGGTGCCGGTGCCAGTATTTGGTGGCCTACCAAAGATCACCAGAGTGATGAAGTAGACAGTATGCTCATCAGTATTACCGTACCTAAAGCCTTAAAAGATGTATCGAACGGTCGCTTGCGCAAAACCACCGAAATGCCCGACGGCTATACTAAATTCGATTGGTTTGTAAGCAACCCTATTAACAATTATGACGTAGCTGCCAACATTGGCGATTACACTCATTTTGGAGATACCTACGATGGCGAAAAAGGCAAATTAACACTTGATTACTGGGTTTTGCCCTACAATTTAGAAAAAGCCAAAGCACAGTTTGGCCGCGATGTGAAACGCATGTTGAAAGCTTTTGAAAACTGGTTTGGCCCCTACCCCTGGTATGAGGATGGTTACAAACTGGTAGAAACCCCACACCTGGGTATGGAGCATCAAAGCGCGGTAGCTTATGGCAATAAATATCGTAATGGTTACCTGGGCAGGGATCTTTCTGGCACAGGTCGTGGTTTAACCTGGGATTTTATTATTGTGCACGAAAGCGGGCACGAATGGTTTGGCAATAACATTACCAGTAAAGACATTGCCGATATGTGGATCCACGAAAGCTTCACCAATTACTCCGAATCGTTGTTTATTGAAACTTTTTATGGCAAACCAGCCGCCCAGGAATACTTACAAGGCCTGCGTCGTATCATTCAGAACGATATCCCCATCATTGGTCCATATAATGTAAACAAAGAAGGTTCGGGCGATATGTACCCCAAAGGTGCCAATATGCTGAACACAGTGCGTAGTATTATTAACGACGATGCCAAATGGCGCGGCATTTTACGCGGACTTAACAAAACATTCTACCACAAAACCGTTACCACCCAACAGGTGGTTGATTATATTAACAAAGAATCGGGCCTAAAACTAACGCCTGTTTTTGACCAATATTTACGCTATACCAATATCCCGGTGCTCGATGTAAAATTTGAAAACGGTAAAGCCATGGCCAAATGGACCGCCGATGTCTCCAATTTTAACATGCCGGTGAAAGTGCGCGTGAAAGGCGGCGAGTACCAGTTTATTAAACCTACCACCCAGTTTACCGCCATCAACCTGCCCGGCGTTACTAAAGACAATTTCGAGGTTGACATGACCGGCTTTTATATCAAGGTGAAGACAGAGTAGAGGAGAGAGTCAAGAGTATAGAATCAAGAATACAGAGTAAGCACCGATACCTTGGAATAGGCAGATTATAAATTGTAGCTGATTTATAATTCTTGTTCCTTTCAACTTATTTTAATCCCTCATCTTGACTCTTGATTCTAAACTCTTGATTCTTCCTATCATATCTCTTAAATACATACCTTTGCGGCAATTACTGTGTAAAACATGCTGCAAGCGCCGTTAAGTAAAGCTACTTCCAACAAGTACATCCTGTATTTTTTAATAGGGTGGACGGTGCTGAACGCATTACAGGCGGCAACCCTGGGCTTACATGCCGATGAGGCTTATTATTGGGTTTACTCCCGCTTTTTAGATTGGGGTTATTATGACCACCCGCCCATGGTGGCGCTTTTCATCCGCATAGGCGATGCCATTTTAGGCAACGAGCTGGGCCTGCGATTAATGACGGTGGTTACCAGTACACTATCGGTTTACCTGCTGTGGTTAATAGCCCGTAAGTATGAGGCCGATGTCCGCTGGTTTATGCTGCTGCTAACCGGCATATTGGCTTTCCATATTTATGGCTTCACCACCACGCCCGATGCTCCCCTGCTGTTCTTCACCATCCTGTTTTACTACATATACCAGCAATACCTTCAAAAAGATAGCTGGCTATTAGCCCTGTTACTTGCCGTGGTGGTTACCCTGCTGCTGTATAGCAAGTACCATTGCATTCTGCTCATATTTTTTACGCTGCTGGCTAATCCCGGCATGTTTAAACGGCTATCGTTCTATGTTATTCCGCTAATTGCGGTGGTGTTGTATTTGCCTCATATTTTATGGCAGGCAGATCATAACTACCCATCGGCCAGCTACCACCTTTTTGAGCGGTCGGCCGAGAGTTATGATTTTGCCCGTACCTATATGTATGTGCCGCTGCAATTGCTCATGGCGGGTCCGCTTATCAGTTGGTTCCTGTTTTATTATGCCTTTGGCAAAAGCGTAAAAGATGATTTTACACGTTGTTTAACCTTTAACGGCATCGGCATATTTGTATTTTTTTGGCTCAATACTATTAAAGGCAATGTACAACCACACTGGACGCTGATTGGCCTGGTTCCGCTGTTGTTGCTCACACTCATCAGGCTTAAACAAAGGAGCTTTCAACCTACTTGGTTTTACCGGCTGGCGTTAATTAATGCAGGCCTTATTGTATTGTTCAGGCTATTGCTGGTGGCTGGCATACCCGCTGTTAAACATTGGGCACCAGTTAAAAACTATTTTTATTATGATGAATGGGCCCGGCAAATCAAGCAGAAAGTGGGCAATAATTATGTAATTATGCCGGTGGGTTTTCAATCGGCTTCTAAATATAATTACTACACCCGCAGCCTTAAAGGTTTTGCATACGATGTGTTTGATTACCGCCGTACCCAGTACGATATTTGGCCTATAGAAGATAGCATGCAAAATAAAAAAGCATTTTACATGGCACCCTTCCCTTTAATAGGTTACAAAACCGATAGCATTAAAACCGTTACCGATACCTGGTATGGCCTATGGGTGAATAAAGTACGCAGCTACCAAAAAATTGACATTAAAACCAATAACTATAAAGTTACTGCCCAAGCCGGCCAAGTGGTAAGTTTTAAACTGGAAATTAACAACCCGTATAATAAAAAAGTAGACTTTAATAATAACACCATACCCGATGAAGTTGCTTTAAGAGCGTGCTTTTATCATGATGATGATCAACCGCAAATACAAAAAGCAGGAAGCAGCTTTAACCAGATCAGCATTTTGCCACATCAAAAGGCATACTACACTTTTACGTTTACCGCTCCCATAAAAAAAGGCAGGTACGATCTTGTTTTTTCAATCCGTACCACACCGTTCCCCGGTGGCCGAAACAGCCGCGCTATAAATTTTACCGTTCAATAACTAATACACCATATGAATAAAAAGTTTTACCTCCTTATATTCCTGCTCTTTATTACCCGCCTGGTGCAGGCCCAGCAAAGCCTGGATATTAATTTTAACGGCTTTGGCTTTTTAGATAACCGCGAGTACCGGGCATTTACCGAACGGTCGCGCACTTACTCGGGTACCCGTTTAGCCCTGGATGTTGGCCTTAATTTAGACAGCCTGAACCATTTTGTAGTAGGTATAAACGGCATACACGAGTTTGGTGCCAAGCCGTACTTTTTACGGGTCGACCCGGTTGCTTATTACAAATTTGAAAGCAGCAAATGGCTGTTTAATGCCGGTATGTTTCCGCGGGCCGGGTTGTTAAGTAACTACCCAAGGGCTATTTTGAATGATACCTTAATGTACTACCGCCCCAATGTGGAAGGGTTGCTTACGCGCTACCAGGGCGAGCATGGCAACATTACCTTATGGCTGGATTGGGTAAGCCGACAAACCGCTACAGACCGCGAGCAGTTCCTATTCGGCACATCGGGCAAGTATTTGCCTAAGGCCGGTGGTCCGCTGTATTTGTCGCATTATTTTATGTTGTTGCACGATGCTGGTCCGGCGGTATCAATCCCTGGCGATCATATTCGTGATAACGGTGCGGCGCAGATTAGGCTGGGATATAACTTCGGCAAAAAAACCATGTTCGATTCCCTTTCGGTTGAAGCAGGCGGCATGGTATCGTTAGAACGTGAACGCAGTAGTGCACCTGGTGGTGGCGGCTGGAAAACCCCTTTAGGTTTGGTGGTAAGCGCTTATGCCAGTTATGGTCGTTTTGCCTTGCACGATGATTTTTATAAAGGCGATGGCCATACCGTAACCTATGGTGATTCCTTTTACCAAAAAAAGATCTATAACCGTTTAGATATTATTTATACCCCTTTCCTGTTTAAGCACGTTAAAGGGCAGTTTATTTTAAGCCTGCATCAATCACCCGGTCAATTGAGCGATAATCAGCAAGCTTTCCGTATAGTGTATGATTTAGGCAGAAAAAAGCTGTTTAATTTTAAGGATGATAGGTAGAGAACAGTCATAAAAAGGTCCGTCATGCCGAATTTATTTCGGCATCCCACGCGCTAAGTAATCCGGTTGCTTAGCTAATTTCACCTGTTAAGGTCTGCTCAGGGTACTTTATTAAGAGACCATAGTGATGTTGCAACCGCACGCTTCCATATCCAAACGCGTGCAGTTGCTAAGCTATCGCTCTCACTGACATAGTTTTTTATTGTAACCAGTTTCTTACAGTCAACTACTTATTATCAAGAAGCCAAACTACCAAACTCTAATTTGGCTTTTTCTGTAATTGCTTTTACGAACTCGGTTTTTGCAATGCGGTAGGCCACCCGCTCGTGTTTAAATTGCGCTGAGAGTTTCATTTTTAATTGTTCGTATTGCTTTGCGGTTTCGGGATATTTAATCAGATAGTTTTTAAAAAGAAGCCTGTCCCATATGGGATGGTTTGACGGTCCGGCATGTATGTGAAAGGTTTGATCTTTAGGACTCGATAACGTGTATCCTTTAACAAATACCATATGTGCATGGCCTCCCTCATTTTGCCAGTTGAAATCATAGCCAATGGTTTTTAACTGTTCAATTAACTTTTGGTTGCTTGCCTCATCAAACACTACTTCCATTAAAATATCGATGGTATTTTTAGCCGCAAGTCCGGGTACCGAGGTACTGCCAAAATGCTCAATTCTCGAAAATGATGCAGGATCGAGCGTTTCAGTAATCAAGCTTTTCTCCTTTTCAAATAAAGCTGACCACGTGTTGTTATACGGATTTATTTCAATAGGAAATAGTTGCCCTATTTCTTCTTTAGTTAAATCCTGCAATGTTTTTTCCTGCATTAAGCAATGATAAAGCTTGAGTGCCACATAAGCAAATCAAGCTTCTGTAAGTAAAGCATAACAATCATATTAAACAAGGAAGGCGCATTAAGCGCCTTCCTTGTTTAATATGAATTGGTTTTAGTTAGAACCTACTAATGCCGCCGCTGCCCGATTTTGAAGTAGCAACGTTTTTGGCCGAACCGGTGTAGTGCACATCGCCCGAACCGGCTACCGAAGCATCTAACTTCTCGCTTACATTAACCGAAGCATCGCCCGAACCTACAACCCTAACGGTGGTATTACTAGTGATAAGGTTACGACCCGAATAATCGCCCGAGCCCGATACCTTAACGGTAGAAGTTTCGGCACGGCCGGTTAAGGTTATATCACCCGAACCTACCACTGAGCTTTGCAGGTTTTTAACATCTATTTTACCTGTAATATCGCCCGATCCGCTTACGTTAACGGCAAGGGTTTGGGTACGGATCCCATCTTTAAAGTACACATCTCCCGAACCTGTGAGGCTAATATTATTTAAGTCTTTTGCCACCACGTAGATGGCTCTTTTAGAACTTTTGCCCCAGTTCCAGCTCATACCTGAAGTGTTTTTGGTATATATTTTAAGTACACCGCCTTTAACCTCGGTCACTATTTTATCAATTACATCATCATCGGCCTCTACCTTAACCGATTCGGTACTACCCTGGGTAATGTACACATCAAACGAACCCGATACATTCACTGCCGAAAAACCCGACAAATGACGATCCTGAGTTTCGGTACCATATATATTTACAGCCAATGCAGGTTTGGCAAAAGTTTGACCGGCACCAGTTAACAGTGCTACGGCAAGTACAATTTTAGCTAATGATTTCATGCGAATTATAGTTTATATAACCGTAAGACGCTGCACCACTGCAATTGGTTACACGGATAAAGCATTTTCTTAAATAAACTATTTACCGGCTTTCGGCGACAATACCGCTTATTGGTTCTCCAGTATAGTGGTGTATATGGAAACCAGTTTACCGTTGCTGAAATTAAGTTCGCGGTGATAGTAACGCTCATCGGTAATATCTCCGTTTAAATACCACAAGCGTGAGTTACCCATTTGCGGGTCGTACTCCTTGGTGAAGTCTTTATTGAAAAGTGAAATGCGCTCAAACTTATTGGCGTACGTACCCATCTTTTTAATGTTAACTAACTTTGCATAAACGTCACTTATATTATCGCCTACAGAAACTGAAGACGTGTTTGCGTAACTTGCAGGCCATTTACTCATTTTCACCCCGTTGTTGTTAAAAATGGATTTCACTTTATTGTCGGCAAAATAAATTTGAAGACCTGTGCTTGTGCCCACTTGCTCATCTAAAAGAATTTCGTTGTACAACGGAATTTTGCCGGCCAAATTTTCTAACGAAGTAAATACATTACCTACTACGCTAAGATATTCTACCTTTCGTTCTGTTTTAATTTCCTGAATTTTAGCGTAAACATCAGCGCTCGACTGGCCAATGGTTAAGCCCCATATCTGCCCGGTGGTAATGGTGTCTTTTGATATAATCTTAAGCGGTACAGGTTTGGGACCACCACCATCAATACCTGTAAAGGCTTCGTTCTTTGTACACGAAGTGATAGATATAGCGATTAGGAATAAGAATGATAGATATTTCATATGATTAAGACTATTAATTCAATTTTAAAATTACGCCGTATTTCTTTTCTTTAATCTCCGTGTCGTTCAGGATATCAAATTCAAAAGTGGCATCATCAGTTTTTACTTTTAATAACGAACCTTTGATGTCATGTTTTCCTTTGTAAACGGCATTACCGCCTGGCCTAATCTCGGCGGCACCACCAGGCTTTAAAACCAACTGCCAAATACTTGCATAATCGGGCGTAGTAATTTGGGGTAAATCCTTTTGTGTAAACACTTTTTCTTGGTCAACCTCAATTTTATCTTTCTTACAGGCGCTTAAGAATACCGACAAGGCAAGCAGTAATGTAAAAAATAAATTTTTCATGAAATAAGTTTAGCTATTAACCCATACGGATTTTGGGCAACATTCGATACAGTTGTTATAGCACTTAATTTATCGCTGCAAGCTATTTGAATTTAATGCTTAACTTCAGTCTCTCGTACAATATTAAATACATGGGTTTCGGTTTCAACCTGCTGGTAGCATTTATTTTATTTCCATTAACTATACTGTTAATTGTTGTTTGGCTGTTTACCCGTAAAAAGAATTATGGAAAACTAATCTTACTGATTTGGCTACCAGTATTCGCGCTTATTTTACTGGGGACTATAACAAGGTTTTTCACCGAAAAGAAACAACTCAACCGCGACGATATTTATGGTGAATATGTAATAGACAGAAATATGTATGCCGGGAAACAAGCGAACTGGCAATACGATCACTTTAGGTTTAGCATAACCGAAGACAACAAATTTACTTTCTATTGCACTGATAAAGAAAAGGTACTAAAGACGTTTACAGGCTATGTTGATTTTGTTGAGGGATACAGCCAAACAAGAATTGTTATACATGTAAAAGAACCACGACACCACGTAATTGACAGTACGCCCCGGCTGTTTCGCCGACTATTTTCATTTTACTACGTATTCTACTCACCCAAATATGGAAACGTATTTTTTGTTCAAGGGAAATGGAAAAACATAAATTAATAACCAATTACAGCTGCGTGTAAGTAAGTATTATAATGTACCAAAGCTACTGCCAATAGTTAAAAGGAACACGTTGACCGACTAAGGCACAGCCGTTATCCAGCTTGTTACCTTTGTCAACACTTCCGGATTTACCGTTTCCTCTAAACTGCCGTATTCACTTACACCGCCGGTTTTTGCCTTTTGAAACAAATGATTTAAACCCGGCATGGGTATTTCCTAGTGGTTTTTGTTACCCGCTTTTTTCAGGCTATTGTTGATACCGGCCAAGTTAGCAACGCTGTTTACCTGCATATCCAACGTTCCGTTAAGGGCAAGCACCGGGCACTTGGTTCTGGCTAAGTAGCCGGTTGGGTCCATCCCCAAAAAGTACCTGAACCAAGGTGTGGTTACGGTATTAATGCTGGCTTTAATGATGTCTTCCAGTTTATTTTTACCAAAAGCATTTGATGGATATTTTTTCCATTGTTCAGTTAAAACAGCCGTTAGCTTTGCCTCCAGTTCGTTATTCGGCATACTGGGGTTATCTTTAACTACCTGATATACCTTTTCATTTGTGGCACCGTTCATTTCAGCAATCTTTTCAGAAGCGCCGGCCTGGCGGGTAATATCGGCCGTTTGTTTTGCCATTAATTGAGTAATAGGAATACCAGGAGCAGCAAGCAGCACTGCAAACTTCACAGCCTTGTTCCTGCTGGCAACCATGGGTGCTATTAAGCCGCCTTCGCTATGGCCAGCCAAGCCAATTTTTACGCCTTGCATATCGGGCCTCAATTGCAGGTAAGTTACCGCCGCCTCGGCATCATCAGCAAAATCGGCAGTGGTGCCGGTTTGAAAACTACCGGTAGATTCCCCTACGCCACGGTCGTCATACCTCAATACGGCAATACCGTTACGGGTGAGCCAATCGCTCCATACTAAAAATGGGCGGTGGTTAAGCTGCCCCATATCCTCATTACGGTTTTGAGCACCCGATCCACTTATTAATACCACCACCTTGGTTATTTTACCATCAGCAGGGAGCGTTAATGTACCGGCCAGCTTAACACCGGCTTTAGTGTTCTCAAAGGTAACCTGTTCTTGTTTATAAGGGAAGCTAACCGGATCTTGCGGACGGGTCACAAGCGGTGCAGCCGCCGTTGGTTTAGCCGTTAAAAAAAGCGGAAGCTGCATACCACCCTGACTAAACATTCCTTTTACCTGATTACTATCGGGCAAAAAAGTGCCTGTATATTTAATGCCATATTTTGAGGCATCTACAGATAACAGATTAGCTGAAAAAGTAGTTTTATCGGTAGCTAAGCCTTTTGCCCCCTGGTTAGGGCTATCCATTAGCGTGGTGTAAGTATCGCCGCTTTTAGCAATATGAAACACCAGCGGAATAGTAGTTCCCTGGACACTTAAATTACCATACCAGTCACCAACAATACCCTGTGCGTAGGTGGAACTGATCATCAATCCAAGCAAACATACTAAAAGCGCTTTTTTCATAACAAAGAATTTGTGTTGACTGCAGATACTGCTAATTGCGGTTACAATATACAAAAAAGCCACCTGCCTTTATCAAAGACAGGTGGCTTAAATATTAATGAGAACCGCTTATTTAATCAATTTATAGTAAGCATCGTTCCAGGCAATTTCTTTTTGGAACTCGCGCAGTTTAGTTTCTTTACCAATTAACAAGTATTCGATACCTGCCATTTCGGCGAAGGCATGTAAATGCTCGTCGGTTAAGTTTTGGCTGTAGCAGGTATGGTGTGCACCACCGGCGTAGATCCAGGCTGCGCAACCGGCTTTCATATCCGGGTATGGCTTCCACAATACGCGGGCTACCGGCAGGTTTGGCAGGTCGTTTTCCGGCTCAACAGCTTCCACCTCGTTAACAATCATACGGAAACGGTTACCCATATCTACTATAGATGCATTCAGGGCTTGTCCGCCGGCTACGTTAAACACCAAACGCACAGGATCGGCCTTACCGCCAATACCCAACGGATGCACTTCAACCTTAGGCTTACCGGTTGCAATAGCCGGGTCAACCTCCAGCATGTGCGAACCTAATACCATAGAATTTCCACCATCAAAGTGGTAAGTATAGTCTTCCATAAAGGCGTTACCACCCGGCAGGCCTGCACCCATTACTTTCATGGCACGTACCAAAGCGGCAGTTTTCCAGTCGCCTTCGCCGGCAAAACCATAACCTTCGGCCATTAAGCGCTGTGCGCCAATGCCAGGTAATTGCACCATGCCATGCAGGTCTTCAAATGTATCGCTAAAGCCTTTAAAGCCACCTTGCGTTAAAAATGTACGTAAACCCACTTCTATTTTAGCAGCCTCAATTAACGATTGATGCTGATCGCCACCTTTTTGTAAAGAAGCAGCTACATCATATAAGTCGTGGTACTCGGCAATTTGCTGGTCGATCAGCGAATAATCCAGCGCATTAATAACGCTTACCAAATCGCCAATACCATATGAGTTTACCGAGAAACCAAACTGCAATTCGGCTTCTACTTTATCGCCATCGGTAACGGCTACGTAGCGCATGTTATCGCCAAAACGGGCAAACTTAGCGCCTTGCCAATCGTGCCAGCCGGCAGCGGCACGAGCCCATGCACTCAGTTCGGAGGCAACTGCCTCTTCCTGCCAATGACCTACCACTACCTTACGGCGCAGGCGCATACGGCTCACCATAAAACCAAACTCACGATCGCCGTGGGCACTTTGGTTTAGGTTCATAAAGTCCATATCAATACTGCTCCAAGGAATTTGGCTATTGTATTGCGTATGCAGGTGCATTATAGGTTTTTTCAAGATACTTAATCCACGAATCCACATTTTGGCTGGAGAGAACGTGTGCATCCAGGTAATTAAACCAATACAGTTTTTGGCATTATTAGCTTCCTGCACCAGGCTATAAATTTCTTCGGACGATTTTACGGTAGGTTTAAAAACAACCTTAACCGGCACCTGCGGTGTGTTATCTAAACCACGGGCAATTTCCTGCGAATGCTCGGCTACTTTTTTCAGCGTATCCTCACCATATAAATCCTGGCTACCGGTTACAAACCATACTTCTAATTCTTTTAAGTTTATCATTGTTGTTTTTTTGAGGCCGGTGACGGGAGGTCAGAGGCCTGATTTCATTATTTTATTAAGTATAAATTATTGATCTGGCCTCCGTCATCCGACCTCAGGCCTCTCCTTAACTCTGTCCGTAATACGAATCCGGTCCGTGTTTGCGCTCGTAATGTTTGCTAATGAGTGCTTGTTTTAAGCGGGGTGCGCTTGGGTTAATTTGCTCGGTTAACAGGGCCATTTTGGCTATAGCTTCTAACACCGCGCTATTGTGTACTGCTTTGGCGGCAGTTTTTCCCCAACTAAACGGTGCATGATTGCCTACCAATACCATTTCCACTTCTTTGTAATCCAATCCTTTTTCCTGGAACACATCCATGATCTGAAAACCGGTTTGGTATTCATAATCACCTTCAATGTAGGCATCTATCATAGGCGGCGCGCAGGGAATATCTACCGTATTGTAATCGGCATGTGTAGTACCAAATATAGGGATATCACGCTGTGATTGTGCCCAGGCCGTGCCGTAGGTTGAATGCGTATGGCAAACACCACCCATACTTGGCCCCCAGTGTTTATATAAAACCGCATGAGTTTTGGTATCCGACGATGGACGCAGATCGCCTTGTATGGTGTTACCGTCAAAATCAACGATCACCATTTTTTCGGGCGAAAGATCTTCGTAAGGCACACCGCTGGGTTTAATGGCAAATACACCCAGGTTATGATCGGCCGCGCTCACGTTGCCGAAGGTAAAAATCACCAACCCTAACTTGGGCAGTTCCATATTAGCCTCGTAAGCGGCTTGTTGTATGTGTTCGTACATTGTTTGTTGTCTGTTATCGGTTGTCTGTTGTCAGATTCCAGTTGTCTGAACCGAAATTTTAAGAATTTTTGAGATTTTAGAATTGAATTCAGTTGGTAAATTCTGCCCATTCTATAAATTCTTCAAATTCCGGTTCAAGCAATTACACCAGCGTTTCTGTAAATTTTCCTAAACCTAAATACTGCTGGTAACGTTTGTTATAAAACTCGGTATTGCCTGTTTCAGGGAAGTATTCCACATCGAAACCGCCACCCATGGCAGCCATGGCATCTTCTACCTTAGGATAAATTCCGGCTACTGTTGCCGCAAACATGGCAGCACCCAAGGCGCAAGTATGCTCAAACTGGTGAATGCGGATAGGCATCTGCAATACATCGGCCATCATTTGCATAATGTAAGGCGACTTTTTTGCCACACCGCCAATGCCTATAATACCTTCAACCGGTACACCCTCACTGCGGAAACGCTCTACAATGTTACGGGCACCAAAGCAGGTAGCTTCGGCCAGTGCGCGGAAAACACGCGGGGCATCGCTGCCTAAACCTAAACCGGTAATAGTTCCTTTCAACAATTGGTTAGCATCGGGCGTACGGCGACCGTTAAACCAATCGATAGCCAGTTCGGCTTTTTCATTTAACGGTAAAGCTGCGGCTTGTTTGCTCAGTTCAGGAATGATCTTACCGATCATTTCTTCTTTCAACGCCTCCAAAGTTTGCACATCAACGACGGCCGATGAACTTAAAAGGTTTTCAAGTGGCCAGGCAATCAGGTTTTTAAACCAGGCATAAGTATCGCCAAAGGCCGACTGACCGGCTTCTAAACCAGCCATACCCGGTATAACCGAGCCGTCAACCTGTCCGCAAATACCTTTTACCAGTTTGCCGTCCATATCGCGGTTAGGGGCAACTAAAATATCGCAGGTAGAGGTACCCATTACTTTGCTTAAGTAATACGGTTCAATTTGGCCGCCAACTGCACCCATATGGGCATCAAACGCACCAACGCCAACCTGCACATCCGTGCTCAAGCCTAAACGCTCGGCCCATTCAGCACAAAGGTTTCCGGCCGAAACATCGGAAGTATAAGTGTCTTTATATAAACGGTCGGTGAAACCATCCAATAACGGATCTAAAGATTTAAAGAAATCGTTTGGTGGCAAACCGCCAAACTCTTCGGCCCAAAGGGCTTTATGCCCTGCCGAACAGCGACCGCGTTTCATATCGTCGGCATTGGTACCACCGGTTAACAGAAATGGGATCCAGTCGCAATGTTCTACCCATGAGTAAGTAGCGGCGCGTACTGTTTCATCAACACGGATAATGTGCAGCAGCTTGGCCCAAAACCACTCCGATGAATATATACCACCTACATATTGCAGGTAGTTGGTATCAAACTTAGTGGCGTGTTCGTTTATTTCGGCAGCTTCTTTGGTGGAGGTATGGTCTTTCCATAACACAAACATGGCGTTAGGCTGCTCTGCAAATTCGGGCAGCATGGCTAACGGCACGCCTTCTTTATTTACCGCTACCGGGGTAGAACCGGTGGTATCAACCGCTATTGCTTTTACCTGCGCGGCTACATCGGCACCGGCTTTAGCTAAACAGTTTTTAATGGTTTGTTCCAGTCCTTCGGTATAATCGAGCGGGTGCTGGCGAAACTGGTTTTGTGCGGCATTACAATATAATTGCTTTTGCCAGCGCGGGTAATAAAACACCGAAGAGGCTATTTCTTTACCATCGGCAGCGTTCACAATTACAGAGCGAACAGAGTCGGATCCGTAGTCGACGCCTATTACATATTGAGGTTTATCAGTCATGGTTTATTATTAAACGTTATTTTGACGTTTAATATATTGTAAATGTAAACTTCTAAACTTTCACTGCAAAAAAATTTCTTACAAAAATTGCAGATGGTCTGGCGTAATAATTAAACTGAATATTTTGTATAGGTTATCGTTGTACTTGGCTTTATCCAACGTGTAATAAAAAGCGCCTTTTTTAGAGCCCAGCTTATCTTTTTCATCCAGCTTAATTAATAAACCGGTAGAAAGCAGCTTACGGCTGAAGTTGCGTTTATCAAAACTCACCTCGTAAATAGCATCGTACATACTCTGTATTTGAGGCAAAGTAAACTTTTCGGGCAACAGCTCAAACACCACGGGGTGCAGGGCAGCCTTGTATTGCAATCGTTTTTTGGCCTGCTCCACCATTTCATCATGGTCGAAGATCAGCTTAGGCACCTTTTGTATGGGGAACCATTCGGCATGGTAATCGGTGCTTAATTGTTGTTTATATTTAGCAATATCAATTAAGGCAAAATAGGCTATACTAATAGTTCGCTCTGTGGTATCGCGTTTTACTTCGCCAAAAGCCAGCAGTTGTTCCAAGTACACGCCACTGAGGCCGGTAAGGCTTTTCAATATCCGTGTGGCGGCAGCATCAACGCCTTCATCCTCTTCTACGTAACCGCCCATTAAACTCCATTTATGCAGTTGGGGCGTAAAGCCGCGTTGTATAAGCAGTAATTTTAAATCGGTACCATCAAAGCCAAAAACTATACAATCTATAGCAACAGCAATTTTAGGCATCTTATTAATTTTCATGTATATGTACTAACCGTAGCGAATGTAATGATTTGCTTAAACATTTAAAACGCCCTGGCCTTAAATGGCTAGCGGAGTTATATGCGCGGTACTATATGAATTAAGGATGACTATTACTGGCACGGTATTGTTAGTATACCTTTCATCATTCACTTAATAATATGATATAGTTGGCATTGGCTAACGCAACGATATGAGAATAGCGCATTTAATACTTACTTACACCAATCCCCAGTTAACCGAGCGTTTAATTCGCACTTTAACGCATACCCAGTTTGATTTTTATATACACGTTGATAAAAAATTTAGTGTAGACCCTTACCTGTACCTGGCCAAATACCCCAACGTTTTTTTTATAAGAGACCGCGAAGATGTGCGCTGGGCAGGTTATAATACCATAAAAGCTACCTTTAAATGTATTAAAGAAATTGTAGCAACAGGCATTAACTACGAGTACATTAACTTTATGAGCGGGCAGGATTACCCCATTAAATCGGCCGACTATATGCTCGATTTTTATGACCGCAACAAAGGCAAACAATTTATAGAATTTCAAAGCATTGAACGCCAATGGGTTGAAGCCCAGCCCCGCATTACTAAATATCATTTTACCAACTTTACCTTTAAGGGCCGGCACCGTATAGAGTGGCTGGTAAACCTGGTAACGCCTAAACGCAAACTGCCTAATAACCTGGAGCCTTACGGCAAGGCCATGTTTTGGATGATGAACCCCGAGCGGGCCATGTATGTGGTTAATTATGTGGAAAGCAATCCTCAATTGGAGCGGTTTTTTCTCTTTACCTGGGGGAGTGATGAGTTTGTGTTTCAAACCATTTTAATGAATTCGCCGTATAAAGATGAACTGGTGAACAATGATTACCGTTATATCGACTGGTCGGCCGGAGATTCGCATCCTAAAGTGTTGGATATGACAGACCTGGAGCGTTTACGCAACACCAACGACTTGTTTGCCCGCAAGGTGAACGCCGAAAAAAGCGGTAAGTTGCTGGACGCCCTGGATGAGATCATTTAACATACCCTGTTCACCCTTGTGCATTTATGGCCTATATAATAAATATACCTACTTTTAGCGATGAACGCGGCAACCTTACCGTATTAGATGAGGCCATTCCTTTCCAGATCAAACGTTTATTCTACATTTATGGCGTAGATAATTCGGCCCGGGGAGGGCATCGGCATCACCAAACCACACAAGCCGCTATATGCATACAAGGCCGCTGCACCATTATTAATCATGATGGCAAAAACCTGGAACATATTGAATTAGACGAGCCCAAGAAATGCCTGATCCTGGAAACTAAGGACTGGCATATTATGACCAATTTTAGTCCGGATGCTATTTTGCTGGTGCTGGCCAATACCAATTTCGACGCAAGCGATTATATTTTTGATCCATACCCCGAAACAGCATGATAGCTTACGAAAACTTGCTGGAGCTGAATAAACCCTTCGAAGAACATTTCAAACAGCAATTCAATAACTTTCTAAATTCGGGCTGGTATATTTTAGGCCAAAGCGTAACCGAATTTGAGCAGCAATTTGCAACCTGGAACCAATCGGCCTATTGCATTGGCGTAGCTAACGGGCTGGATGCTTTGACCATGGCACTTAAAGCCTTTGATTTTGAGCCGGGCAGCGAGATCATTGTACCATCCAACACTTATATTGCCACCATACTGGCCATCCTCAACAACAACCTTATCCCTGTTTTAGTAGAGCCGGATATCCGCACGTACAATATTGATCCTGAATTGATAGAACAGGCCATTAAGCCACGTACCAAGGCCTTAATGATAGTACACCTGTATGGCAAGAGCTGCAATATGGAAGCCATTATAGCTATAAAAAACAAGCATAATTTAGTATTGGTAGAAGATTGTGCCCAATCGCACGGAGCTACTTTCAACGGACAAAAAACGGGCACGTTTGGCGAGTTTGGAGCGTTCAGCTTTTATCCTACCAAAAATTTAGGCGCCTTGGGCGATGCCGGTGCCTTAACTACTCATGATAGCGAACTGACAGGTGTAATAAGGCAAATGCGCAATTACGGTTCCGATAAAAAATACTATAACGAGCGCATTGGCACCAACTCGCGCCTGGATGAACTACAGGCCGCTTTCCTGAGTATTAAACTTGAGGCACTGGATGACATTAACAACCATAAACGCAAGCTTGCAGCATTATATCTGCAAAATTTGAAAGCCGATTATGTGCTTCCGGTTGTGCAAAAAGGCTATCACGATGTGTACCACATTTTTAATATCAGGCATCCCAAACGGGATGAACTAAAAGCTTATTTGCTGCAAAACGGCATAGGCACCGAAATTCATTATCCGGTACCACCACATGAGCAAAAAGCCATGCAGCACGTATTGCAAGGCAAAGGTTATCCGGTAGCTAAAGAAATACACAGTACCACCTTAAGCCTGCCCTGCTCCTACTGGCATACGGAAGCGCAAATTAGCCAGGTAATTGAAAAGCTGAACGCATTTTGATTGATTGAAAAGCCTAAGGCAAATGGAGTATCATCTAAAAATCACTAAAATGCGAACAATGTAAACCACAATGTTAATTTTGACGTATAAAGGTATTTTAAGTACTTTGACCAGGTAATGAGCTTAATATAGTACCCCCGACCATCTGAATTAAATTAATGAACAGAACTTATACCCTTGTTATAGTTTTATTGCTTACTGTTTTTGCCGTACCACAGCGCTTAAAAGCTCAGAATACGATCATTAACGATATTTCGGAGCCTTATATAGAAAAGCTGATTAATACGGCTAAGGCTAATTATCCGCACGTTAGATCGTTGGATAGCCGACTGGCCGTGGCTAAAAATAACGTAAGCCGGTCAAAAATTTCCTACCTGGATGCGTTGACGTTTTCTTACGTTTATCAGCCCAGTACTACCCTTAACTTAAATACCCTGCAACCCGGCACTACCGATGGCTCGGTTGGTACCAATAACCGTACAAGCTTATTTAGCGGTACGCAGTTTGGTTTGTTCTTCAATTTAGGTTCGTATCTGCAAAAGCCTTACGCGGTTAAACAGGCCAAACAGGAACTGAACATTGCCAATAACGAAATTCAGGAATACCTGCTTACCCTGAGCACCCAGGTTAAAAAGCGCTACTACATGTACGTGCAAAAAATGGCCGCACTTAAATTGCAATCGCAGGCTTCTATTGATGGAGAAAGCGTTTTGAAAGATATTAAATACAGGTTTGAAAAAGGCGAAGAAACGTTAGATACCTACAACAAGGCCCGTATAAATCAAACCCAGCAAAACCAGGCCAAAATTACTGCCGAAGCCGATCTGTTTATGGCTAAAGCCGACCTGGAGGAATTATTGGGTGATAAATTAGAGAATATTAAATGATAGACCTAAGTACCTTTTTTAAAGTATTACTGCGGCATAAGTTCACGTTGATCATTATTCCGCTGGTAACGGTAATCATTACTTATTTTTTGGTTCGTAACCAGCCCGATACCTATTTATCCAGTGCTAACATAGCTACGGGTATTGTTGATCAAACCCAAAAAACTTTAAACCCGGAGGCCGGGTTTTTACAGGATGCCCAGGTTAGCCAGGAATTTGGCAACCTCATGGCCATGATGCGGTCTAAAAATATCCTCGACCAGTTATCCTACCAACTCATCATTCATGATCTGAGTAGCAAAACGCCTTTCCGTAAACCCAGTAAGCTGCTTTTATCATTAAATAAAGATGCCAGGGCACATGCTTTAGCTGTATATACGGAATTTTACAAAAAGCGTCAACCCCTGTCGCTTTACAATCCCGACCAAAAAGGATTGCATGACCTGCTGGTTTCTATGCGTTACGATGACCAATCGCTGCTGCAAAAGATAACCATCTACCGCGATGGTAACAGCGATTTTTTGTTCGTTCAATTCGAATCGGAAGACCCCAATATGTCGGCCCTGGTAGTTAATAGTTTATGTCAGGATTTTATTAGCTACTATGCCAATATAGTGAAGCAAAACCAGCAAAAAGCGGTCGACTTTTATCGCGACCTGTCAAAAGATAAAAAAGACACGCTGGATGCCCGCCTTAACCAGTTAAAGAACTATAAGATCAAGAACCAGGTGCTTAACCTGAGCGAGCAGGCTACTTCATTATATGCCCAGATCTCTGATTTTGAAACCCGCCGCCAGCAGGCCGAAAAAGATGCTTTAGCTTACCGTTCGGCCATTAGTAATATTGACAACCAGTTTGACCCGGCCGACAGACGTTACGTGGAAGCTTCCATGATACGCATTAATCAGCAGGTACTCAACACACGCGCCCAATTAGAAAGCGTTAGTAACGATTACGTTCAAGGCGGTTTTCAACCCGAGGTTAAAGAACGGGTAGATTCGTTAACCCGTGTAATAGGCAACCAAATTAGTCGTGCCTCTGATAAATACATTGTGAACCCCATGGTAAACAAGCAGGCGCTCATTACGCAAAAGCTTACCATGCAGGTGCAATACGATCTTTCTAAAAGCAGCGAAGGCTCAATTGAGCGCGAATTGGTGCGCCTTAACGACAGGCTAAAACGCCTGGTGCCGCATGAAGCCGTTGTACAGGCCGATGAAAGTGCCATTCAAATTGCGCAGGATGAATATATGGACATCCTGAACAAGTATAACCAAACCCGCCTGCAATCAAACTTCTCTGTAGCCTTGCGCCAAATTGAAACGGCTATGCCGGGTGGCGCGCAGCCGTCTAAAAAAATGCTGTTGGTAATCATCAGTGGGGTAATAGCCGTTATATTTTGCGTATTGGTCCTGTTCATTTTATTTTATTTGGATAACACCATAAAAAACCCGCGCGAGCTGGCTAATGCCACCAAGTCGCCCGTACTGGGTTACCTGCACAAACTAAGCGGTTCCACGCTCGATTTGCGGCAGATTTGGATGGACAACCAGGGCAATGAGGAAAACAAGCATTTCAGAAACCTAATTCAATCCATCCGGTATGAAATAGACAGCGAGATGAACGGCGCTAAAACTATCTTGATTAACAGCTTAGCACAAGACGAAGGCAAAACATTTTTAGCTTTGAACCTGGCCTATGCCTACTCGCTGGTGAACAAAAAGGTATTATTAATTGACGGCGATTTTACCCGTCCCGATATTACCGCAGCCGTTAAAACCAATAATTACCTGGAAGATTACTTTGATTGCCACATGCAAAAAACCGATTTTTCTGGCAATTCGGTTATTACCACATTGGGCAATAAAGGCAAAGATGTTTCGCTGTTCCAGTTAGGTACAGAGGCTGATGTGATGCACGAGTTTCAGCAGTTTAAGCATGCTTTTGATATTATTATTATTGAAGCACCGGCTTTAAGCACGCTCAACAAATCCAAAGAGTGGATCAACGTAGCCGATAAGGTAGTGACAGTAATGAAAGCCGGTCAGAGTATAAAAGATTACAAGAAGCTGCACATTAATTACCTGAAAGGTTTGAACAACCAATTTATTGGCTGGGTGTTAAACGAAGTGGATAAAGGCCAGATTCCTAAGGGACAGCAAGCATAAGCAGATCTATATAAAATACCTTTTACATGGCAGTAATTAACGCAATATGGATTTTGTTTCAGGTACTCATTGGGTATAACCTGGTTTTGCCTATACTGCTTTACTTATTATACAGCGTTAAAAAGCGCAAAGAAGTATTGCTCAGCTCACCTCCCGAAGCCGATTACGCCATTATTGTAACCGCCTACGAGTGGGTGACCGCCATACCCGATGTAGTAAACTCGCTGCTTCGGCTTAATTACAGCAACTATCTAATTTATGTAGTAGCCGATAAGTGCGACATCAGCAGCCTGCATTTTGATGACGAACGGGTAATTATATTGCGCCCCGAAGAAACGCTTGCCGGAAATGTACGCTCACATTTTTATGCTATTAATCGTTTTAAGCGTGCGCACGAAAGGTTGACCATTATAGATAGTGATAACATTGTAGAGCCCGAATACCTTAACGAACTCAACAAGCTCTTTAACCAAGGCTTCGAAGCCGTGCAAGGCATCCGCGAAGCTAAAAACCTGGATACTACTTATGCCTGCTTAGATGCTGCGCGCGATATATATTACCATTTTTACGATGGTAAGATCTTGTTCAGTGTAGGTTCATCGGCAACGCTGGCGGGTTCGGGCATGGCCTTTACCACGCAGCTTTACCGCAGCTGCCTGGAGCATTTAGATGTAAGCGGTGCCGGTTTCGATAAGGTGTTACAAGCCGGTATATTAGGTCAAAATAAACGCATCGCATTTGCCGGTAAGGCTATAGTGTGGGACGAAAAAACCACGCACTCCGATCAGTTGGTTAAGCAACGTGCCCGCTGGATAAATACCTGGTTTAAATACTTTGGCTATGGGTTTACGCTGCTGTTAAAATCAATTAAGAACTTTAGTTTAAATCAGTTCTTGTTCGGGTTGATCCTGTTAAGACCGCCGCTGTTCATTTTTTTAATACTAGCGGTATTTTGCATGCTGGTTAACGTTTTTATCAGCTGGTTGGCGGTGGCGTTATGGTTGGTGGGCTTTTTACTGTTTGTGCTGGGCTTTTACCTGGCGCTGGCTAAATCAGATACCGATAAGCGCATTTACCAGTCGCTGGTTAATATTCCCAAGTTTATTTATTTCCAGATCATATCACTGGTTAAATCGCGCAAGGCTAACCAGTATTCGGTAGCTACCAGAGGTACGCAAAGTACTGATGCAGATCAAACTAAACCAGAATAACCATGAGGATAGAACCATCGGACGAAGCCCTGCGCGATTACAAGCCTGATCCGTCGGTACAAAAGAAGATAGATCAGATTACCCGCATTGTGGCAATAATAGTAGCGTTTTTAAGCACGTTCTTTTTCTTTATCAAGATCTTGTTCTTGTAGATTAAGGGTTGCTGCGGGGAGCGAAGAGAATACTTGGTTAAGGAGACAAAGGCAGCGAATAATAAAAAAACCGTCATTGAGAGGTACGAAGCAAACCCTGCACTGACAACCAATGGTTCAGAGATTGCTTCGTACCTCGCAATGACGGGGAGAAGAGACATAAATTAGAGATAAAAACATTAATGGATTTTCAGGCAACTATACCGGGCAGTAAATCGGGCGGCAGCATCAGGCAGCGGCTGGTTAGGCTGTTCCTGATAGATAAACTGAAGAGTCCGGTTGGTATTGCGCTATTGATAGGTGCCGCGGCTATTATTGCCATGGGGACTGCTAAAATGGGCTTACCTTTTGGCATACTGCTGTTGGTAGGTTTAGGTGTTTTGCCATTACTTAACGCCATAGTTAATTACCCTAAGTTCGGCATTATCCTACAGCTCATCATGGCCTACTTCCTGTTTATGCTGGGCCGTATTGGTGTGCCGGGGCCTATTGGTACACTGATGGATGGCATACAGGCACTGCTGCTGCTGGGCTTAATTGTGCAGATCAAGAATAACGATAACAACTGGCACTATTTTAAAAGCCCCGTTACTACAGTGCTACTCATTTGGCTGGGCTATAACATCCTGGAATTTGGTAATCCCTGGGCCGAATCGCGTATGGCATGGATGTACACTATCCGTACGGTAGGCATTGTGTTGCTGGGTTATTTTGTGCATCTGTACAATATTCGCTCTATTAATTATATCCGCACCCTGTTTAAGCTTTGGCTGTTCATGAGCTTGATAGCCGCACTGTATGCTTACAAACAAGAGTTCATCGGTTTTTCGGATGCGGAAGAGGCTTATCTCCACTCCGATCCGGCCATCGCATCTTTGTTATTCATTGCCGGTCACTGGCGTAAGTTCTCTACCTTTTCCGACCCTGTTTCATTTTCGTACAACATGGTAATGCCTACCATTTTATGCATTTGCTTAATTGCAGGTAAAATGAAACTGTGGAAAAAAGCAGTGCTGGCGATATTGGCGGCGTTGTATATGTCTTCGATGTTGTTTTCGGGCACACGTGGGGCTAACGTGCTTTTACCTGCTGCTTTGCTATTGTTCGCCATTTTAAATTACAGTAAAAAGGTGCTCATTTTTACTTGCATTGCAGCTGTATTTTTACTGGCACTTATTAATGTGCCTACGGGGAATGCGAACATCCAGCGTTTTCAAACGGCCTTTCGTCCTAACAATGATGATTCGTATAACCTGCGAAAGCAAAACCAAAAACGTATACAGCCTTATATATTAACCCACCCTATGGGTGGCGGCCTTGGTGCCACCGGCGACTGGGGCAAAAAGTTTGCACCGGGATCGGTGCTATCCCGCTTTCCGCCCGATAGCGGTTATATCCGTGTAGCGGTAGAAGAAGGCTGGATTGGGCTGCTTTTATTTTGTACCATGATGTTTGTGATCCTTAAAAAAGGCATCAACAACTATTATCAGATGAAAGACCCCGAGCTTAAAAACTATTGTTTGGCCATGACGTTAGTTGTATTTGCTTACAATATTGCTAACTTTCCGCAGGAGGCTTTGGTGCAATACCCCTCTAACGTGTTCTTTTACCTCGAAGTGGCCTTAATTGAAATCACCTTTAGGCTGGACATGGCAAAGCAAAAAGAAAACGCGCAAATACAATCTTTTAACCCATCTACCGTATAAGCAGTATGAGCAGCACGCCTATCATTCAAAACAAGGATATTATTATTGTGGGGCAGCAACCCTGGGATGTTGAGATTGGCAGCAACTGTAAAAATATTGCGCTTGAATTAAGTAAGCATAACCGCGTGTTGTATGTTAATTCACCGTTGGACCGTATAACCCTGCTGCGTCATAAAAACCTGGGCAATATTAAAAAACGGCTGGAAGTAATTAAAGGAGACACCAACGGCTTGATCCGCCTGCAGGAAAACTTGTGGAATCTTTATCCCGATGAAATCATTGAATCGGTTAACTGGATCAAGAACAATACCATTTACAAAGCACTAAATAAGCTAAACAACAAACGTTTTGCACGCACCATTACTAAAGCCATTAAGCAATTAGGCTTTACCGATTATGTGCTGTTTAACGACAATGATATGTTCAGGAGCTTTTACCTGAAAGAACTGCTGAAACCGGCCGTAAGCATTTATTACTCGCGCGATTTTATGCTGGCGGTAGACTACTGGAAACTGCATGGTACCACCATGGAGCCCGAGCTGATTGCAAAAAGTGATTTATGTGTGGCTAACTCTACCTACCTGGCTAACTATTGCGGCCAATATAACCCCAACTCATTCTATGTTGGCCAAGGGTGTGACCTGGATACCTTTACCGGGTACGATCAGCAGCAGCCCGTACCAAAAGATATGGTTAAGATAGGTAAACCGGTTATTGGCTATGTAGGCGCTCTGCAAAGTATCCGTTTAGATATGGAGATCTTAAGATACGTAGCTCAGCAACGCCCCGACTGGAGCATTGTACTGGTGGGGCCAGAAGATGGCGAGTTTCAGAAAAGCGATTTGCACACCATTCCCAACATTCATTTTTTGGGCGGTAAAAACCCCGACCTGCTGCCGGCTTACATTAGTTCGTTTGATGTGTGCTTAAACCCTCAGATTGTTAACCAGGTGACCATAGGCAATTACCCGCGCAAAATTGATGAATATTTGGCAATGGGCAAACCGACCATAGCAACCCGCACCGAAGCGATGAGCGCCTTCGCCGATCATGTTTATTTGAGTGATACTAAAGAGGATTACGTGCGCCTGATAGAACTGGCCTTAACCGAAAATAGCGAAGCCCTACAACAGGAACGCATCCGCTTTGCGGGAACCCATACCTGGACCAACAACGTAGCCGAAATTTATGCGGCTATTAAAAAAGTACTTCCCACGTATGCTTAACGTTGCGGTAAATGCCCCGAATAATAACCATTAACGGATTATTGCTCTGTTTTAGATCGCTGCGTGTGGCCGTCATGGTGCTGGGCTCATCACTCGAATTAACCTGATCGAACAATCCTTTAAAATCTTCATAAAACATAGCCTTGCCTTTCTTTTTAATGAACGACAGGTTCATTAAAAACTCGGTACGGTCGCCTTTTAATCCTTCGGCGTAACGACCAAATTTCTGAAAGAAGGTAGTGCGGCGTAAATGCGGATGATCGCTATAGACATGAAATTTTTTATAACCCGGGTACCATATCTTGAACACCATTTCCGAGAAACCGTTGCGGTATGGCTTCAAGTAAGGATATTTAAAGTAAGCGTAAAAGCGCATGAGATCCACATCGGCGCGTTCGTCCATAATAGCCAAAGCATCAGTTAGGTGCTGGCCATAACCCGGAAACGGGTCGAAATCTTCTTGAACATACAGCGTGTAGGCGGTCTTCACAGCATCTTGTCCCTTGTTTATATTATTACCCAAGCCACCATTTTTAACTGCCGTAACCAGCCGGAAGTTATACGTTGTTGCCATTTGCTTTAAGCGTTCTACCTGCTCCGGCTTGCTGCCATCGTCAGATACCACAATATCGCCAAACTCAATTTCCTGTTTTTGAAAAGCCTGCAACAATCGTTCGAGCGATTGACTGCGGTTGTAATGGGTAACTAATAAGGTGATGGATGGAAACTGGGTCGGCATAGGGTAATTGCTATTTTTATATCTATTACGTCATTGCGAGGAGCGGTAGCGACGTGGCAACCGCACGCATATTTTGAACGCGTGCGGTTGCCACGCTATCGCTCGCAATGGCATACTTTTTAATTTTATTTACATTGTCATTGTAGAGGACACACCCCTACCCCTCTCAAGAGGGGATCGAAAAACAACTATTTCTTATACAACACATCATACGTCCAGCGGGCTAATTTTATTTGCAGGTATATGAAACGTGCGGCCAAGGCTAACGGGTTCTTACTTTCGCGCCAGCCGGCCCGGTTCATGGTGCTGGGTTCATCGCTCGAGTTTTTTTGGTAGAACAGGTCGTTAAAGTTCTCAAAGAACAAGCCCCGCCCTTTATGCTGAATGAAGGCTTTAGCCATACGGTATTCGGTAATATCACCTTTAACGCCTTCGGCATAACGCCCAAATTTTTGAAAAAATGTGGTACGCCGTAAATGCGGATGATCGCTGTAAACGTAAAATTTCAAGTGATTATTGAACCAAAGCTGCGGCTTAAAAATCATCTCGGCAAAACCTTTGCCGTAAGGTTTGGTGTAAGGGTAACTAAAGTAGGCGTAAAAACGCGCTATATCCAAACCGGCATCAGCCTGCATATAATCAAAGGCATCCTTCAAACGCTGTACAAATGCAGGCTTGGGTTCAAAATCTTCTTGCACATACAGTGTGTAAGAAGTGGTAACTGCATCCTGCCCCTTATTGATATTATTACCCAACCCTTTGTTGATGGGTGTAGTAACGAGGTTATATTGATAAACACTTTGTAATTCTTTCAGCCGGTTAACATGTTCGGGCTTACTGCCATCGTCAGATACTACAATACCGCCAAAACTGATGTTTTGCTGTTGAAACGTTTGCAATAAACGCTCGAGTGACTGGCTACGGTTATAATGTGTAACTAATAGGGTAACTTCTGGAAAGGCATTTACGTTTACATCCATAATTTAAGCTAATATGCTGATAATGCGCCGAAGTTGCACGGGCATTATTGTTGTTTGCTTTGTGGTAATTTGTACGTGATATGTGGCTAAAAGTTATTAACCTGATTAAAAACAAACACTTCCTTTCCCTGGCAGGCAACATCATCATGTCGGGTTTAGGATTGGTGACCATGATCATACTTTACCACGCATTATCAGTTAGCAATGTAGGTGTTTGGGTATTTTTTCAAACGGTTTTAGTTTTAGTGGAAACCTTTCGCTCCGGATTTATAACTACCGCCTTCATTAAGTTTTACGCAGGTGCCACCCCACAGCGCATGGCCGAAGTGGCCGGCTCGGCCTGGTGGATAGGAATATTAATTACCGCTGCATTATTGCTGCTTAACATTCCGGCTTATTTGCTAACCCCATACGTGCGCGACGAAAGCATTGTATTGTTTATGAAGTGGGCAGGTTTAAGCTATATATTATCGCTTCCGTGGTTTATGGCTACCTGTATATTGCAGGGCCAGCAACGGTTTGATAAATTATTGTACGTACGCCTCATTAATCAAGTAACGTTTATGGGCGGTGTAATACTGCTGAACTTCACCAGCAAAATAGATGTATTAGGGGTATTGTACGTTTACCTGACATCACACCTTGTTACCAGTATATACGCCCTGGCTATGGGTTTTACGCATATCGGTTCTATTATGCTCCGCACTAAAAGTGGCATTACGGAGCTTTTTAATTTTGGTAAGTTCAGCGTTGGCACTACCATGATCTCCAACCTTTTTCGCACATCCGATACCTTTATCATCAACTTTATACTAAACAAGCAGGCGGTAGCTATTTATAACTTAGGCCAAACGCTTATGCAGTTAGTTGAGATTCCACTGCGTAGTTTTGCGGCTACCGGTATGCCCGAACTTTCGGCCGCTTATAACCAAAACAACCGTTCTTCCGTAATAACTATTATGAAGAAGTATACCGGTACCCTGAGCGTAATACTGGTACCGGCAATTATACTGGGCTGTATTTTTGCCGATTTGCCTATTTACCTTATTGGCGGCAACAAATATGCAGGCACCGAAGCGGCAAATGTATTTCGCCTGTTTTTAACTTTTGCACTGCTTTACCCGGCCGACCGCTTCTTTGCGCTTACGCTGGATGTAATCCATCACCCTAAGGTTAACTTTTACAAGGTATTGGTTATGCTGGCTGCCAATGTGGTTTTTGATTGCTTAGGTGTTTATTTACTGGGTAGTATTTATGGCATTGCCATAGCTACCGTATTCCCGGTTTTAATAGGTGTGTTTATAGGATACAGGGCGCTCAACTACTATCATCCTTTTACGCTTAACAGTATATACGTTACGGGTTACCAGCAGGTAAAAGAATGGCTGCAGCGAAATGGAAAAAGCAATAAGAACAAGCCACCCATATCTGTACATCAGCAGGTAAAATAGCTGTTGAAAAAACATAATAACAATAAGCCCCCAACCACATTTAATATGAAAATAGCACATTTGATATTGGCCCATAACAATCCTCACCAACTCGAAAAGTTGGTAAAACGGCTTGTTTATGCAGATGATGCCGTATATATTCATCTCGATAAAAAGGTACCCATTGAGCAATATCTTTATTTAAAAACGCTCAAAAATGTATTCTTTATTATCAACCGCGTGCAGGTAACGTGGGGAGCCAACAGCATTGTAACAGCCACAATTCATAGTTTTCAGCAAATTGTTGATACAGGTATAAACTATGACTATGTGAACCTGCTGAGCGGCAGCGATTATCCGTTGCAAAAGCCCGAACACATGCACGAGTTCTTTATTCAAAACATGGGGAAGGCTTTTACCAGCTATATGCCTATATTGGATGAATGGCAGGAGGCAGTGGCGCGTATTACTTACTATCATTTTACCGATTTTAGTTTTACCGGCCGGTTTATTTTGCAAAAACTGGTTAATAAAGTTTTGCCTAAACGCACCATGCCCAATAAACTGGTACCTGTTGGGCATTCGCAATGGTTTACGGTTCCAACCGAATGCGTTAAATATATATTGGATTACTGGAAGAGTAATGCCAATTTCCGGCGTTTTATTAAACTAACCTGGGGACCAGATGAATTTGTGTTTCAAACGATATTATATAATTCGCCCTATAAAAGCGTTTTGGTGAACGATCATTTAAGGCTGATAGACTGGAGCGCGGGGGGAGCCAGTCCAAAAACATTTACTATAGCCGATAAAGAAGCCTTGCTAAACTCGGATAAATTTTTTGCCCGGAAATTTGATCTGGATAAGCATGCCGATATTATGGAACTGATTGACCAAAAGCTGGACAATCAAAGCGAACTGGTATCGGCCTAAAGCATAATTTTTACGCTAAATAAGTTATTGGGCTCTTGAAACTGGTAAGTAAATTCGTCGGCTGCTTTAGTGATGATAAGTAAGCCCATGTGCTCGGCCAACAACTTAACGTCAACAGATTCCGTTTCATGTTCTTCACAATAAAAACGGATCTGCAGGTTATCGGGTTTCACTGCGTAAAGCACATGCATAGCATCCGAGCTTAATACTACTTTTGCATTTCGCCTGTACAACTGATTATTTAAATCGAACATTTTCCCATCATCTGTTTTAGTGATGATCAACTCGCTGCTATCCAAATGCAATCCCAACATGGTTTGCCCGGTACCCGAGTGCTTAACCGCATTGTTCAGCAGCTCGGTTACAATAATTTTCACCTTAAATAACAGGTCACTATCATGATGGTACTGCACCAGCATGGCCGAAAGCTCGTTGAGCACATGCCGGGTAAAGCCAACTATATTTTGAGGCTTATTATCAAACTCCAATGTTTTAGCTAATACCATAAGCTACCCTATTGCATTAAGCGCATCCTGCTCGCTGTCGTATATTTTAAAAACCTTATCCAGGCGTATCAACTTCAATAGGTCTCTAATATCCTTTTGTAAACCCAGTAAAACCAAATCGCACTGCATGGTCATGGCGTGTTTTAGGGCAGCTACTAAGGCGCCTAAAAAGGAGCTGTCTACATAAGTAACAGTTTGTAAATCCAGCCATACACTGCGCTTTTTAAGGTTTAAAAGCGCTATCAGTTCTTCCTTAAAATGGTCGGATTGGTTAAGGTTAGCTTCGGTAAGGTTTACGGCTACTAATAAATGACCGGCTTCTTCTTTAACAAGTTTAAGCATGTGATATGGTTTTATAAATATAAATAATGCTGCTATCGTCAACCAAACTGGCCAACTGCTGCTCTAAACTACTTTTAAATTCCTCAAATGTTTGCCCGCTATGCAGGTGGGCGGCTATTTTTTCGGCAAATAAGTTATAATCGCTCTTGCTACCATCATCAGCAGCAATATCTATCAATCCATCGGTAAACATAAACAGCTGGTCACCTTCTTCCATTATGATCTCTTCACCGGTATAATTACCATCGGGCAACAAGCCCAGCAACAAGCCCGAAGAGCCTACCTGTTTTAGCTGTAAAGAACGGGAATTATAATGTAGCAAAGGTAAATCTCCCGCACCGGTGTAAGTTAGCTGCCCGGTTTGCTTATCAATCCGCACAAGCGATACGCTCGACAAAATGCCACGGAGTCCATCATCATGGTAAATTACCTCGTTTATTTTTTGCAGAATAGCCTCGCCCGAATTATCCTCGCCCGATGCACTAAAGCGTACGGCGGCCCTAATATAACTGAGGTAGGTAAAGGTGTAAAACCATGCCTTCCACTTTTTACCCATTACATCTCCCAGTACAATGAATAAGTACCGGTCACCCGCATCAATAAAATCTATAAAGTCTCCGCCTGGTATATCCTGGTAGTCGCGGTGCCAAAAATCGATATAAAGCCCAGCCACCTGCGGTACCTTTACCGGCACGGCTTTAATATTTAAAGCGGCTACGGTTTTCTTTATTTCCAGCTCAGAAAGCTCCCTTTGTTTGCTAACGGTATGCAACAGGTTGTTTATTTTGGCAATGATAACATCAACCGGGGTATCTTTAATTACATAGTCAATAGCCTGCAGATCGAGCCCGGTATACATTACCTTTTTATCATCAAAACCCGTCAGAAACACAAAGGGTATGTCTTTCAGATTTTCAACTTGTAAAACACTTCGCCTGAATTCCAACCCATTCATTTCGGGCATTTCATAGTCCGATAAGATAACATCCGGCGCATGATTGTGCAAATAAGTTAAAGCCTCTTTAGCCGAATGCGCCACCTTACAAGTAAATCCTGCTTTAGTAAAGGCCTGACTCAGCAGCTTTAAAAACAGCGGATTATCATCCACTAATAAAATATTTTTTGAGGGAACGGCTGCCATTACTGATCTGTACTTAGTTGTTTGTAAACCGATTTCACCAGTAAATAAGTTCCGGTTAATATAATGAGCAGCGATATCACATCCATTAATGTAACCCCATCTTGCGGGTTAAAGTAAAAAATTGTGAACATTTCGAAATAAGGTGGTGCAGGCATAATAATCATGGCAAAGCCCAGCATAATAAGCACGAGGCTTATCAATATCAAGAAGAACTTGGAGATACGTTCGCCACGTAAATACTTTTTCGACATTTTACTATCTACCTGGTGGCTGGCCAGCAATACTGCAAAATCATCGAGCACGTTGGCGCGGTCGGCGGTATCGTTTACATTTATACCTTTAAAGGCATTTAGCTGGTCGCGGTAAGTACCTGCCTGATCGAGCGCGTCATTCATACGCAGCCGGATCTGCTTCACCTTTTCGCTGTCAATTTCACTTTTGGCCAGCAGGTTCACCAGTTCGTCGAGCTTAGAATCAATGTCAGCCTGTTTTTGAGTTACCTGCTGCAATTCTTCTACTTCTTTTTTTATATTTTCGTGCTTACTCAATTTAAAGTGATAATTTCATAACAAAACTTTTACGGCTTAAAATCCGTAAACCTCATCAATGAAAACGGTCTCTATCATTACAGTCAATTATAATCAAAGTTACATCACCGAACAACTACTGGCATCGGTTTATGCAACCAACAATTATGCAGCTGTAGAGATTATTGTGGTTGATAACGCCAGCAAGGATAATCCCATACCGGTTTGGCAGGTACAATACCCCAATATTACCTTTATACGCTCAGAAACCAATTTGGGTTTTGCCGGCGGCAATAACTTAGGTGTTAAAGCGGCTAAAGGCGACTATTTGTTTTTTGTAAACAACGATACCGAATTTACCGCGGGATTGACAGAAAGCCTGGTGACCATATTAGATAAGAACCCGGGCGTAGGCATGGTATCGCCAAAGATCAGGTATTTTGACCAGCCCACGGTGCTGCAATATGCCGGCTTTACAAGCATGAACTATTATACCATGCGTAACCGCTGCATTGGGCAGTTTGAGGAAGATAAAGGCCAGTACGATAATAACACAGGCCCAACCGGCTATATACACGGTGCTGCTATGATGGTACGCCGAGATGCCACAGTTAAGGCAGGTTTAATGGCCGAAAACTTCTTTTTATATTACGAGGAAATGGACTGGAACGATCATATTAAACGTGCCGGTTACCAAATTTGGCTGGAGCCCAAGGCACTGATATATCATAAAGAATCGGTTTCGGTTGGACGCGTGAGCGGTTTGAAGGAGTATTTTATGAACCGTAACCGCTTGCTGTTTATTAGGCGTAATGCGCCATCGGCATTAACCATTATGGTGTTTTACAACTACTTTATTTTTGTGGTTACGCCGCGAAATATGATCAATTACATACGCAAAGGGCATAAAGGATTTTCGGCATTGTTACTCAAGGCAATTTGGTGGAATTTAACACACGATAAAAACAGCACTGATTTGGGCTACCCGCTTAATTAATATATGGAAGTACTACTTTGGATTAGCCTGTTTGTAGTTTTCTACGCCTTTTTCGGGTACGGAATACTGCTGCTCATCATCATAAAAATTAAACGAAAGTTTCGTGGCTTGCCGGTTATACCGGTGGTTGATGCAGCTAACCTGCCTACCTGTAGTTTGGTGATAGCCGCTTACAACGAAGAAGGTTTCATCCTCGAAAAAATAAAGAATACGCTCGAGCTGGAATACCCGGCCGGCAAACTGGAATTTATTTTTATTACCGATGGCTCTACCGACCGCACGCCCGAATTGATAGCTGCTTATCGGCAAATAAAGCTGATGCACTCTACCGACCGCCGGGGCAAAATTGCGGCTGTACACCGTGCTATGGATACCGTTACTACTGATGTAGTAGTATTTACTGATGCCAACACTTACCTCAACCCCGATGCCCTCTTAAAAATTTGCCGCCATTATGCCAATGCAAAAGTGGGTGCCGTGGCCGGTGAAAAACGCATCCAGATAGATGCTGCCGCCGATGCCACTGCCAGCGAAGGTTTTTATTGGAAATATGAATCGAAACTGAAAGCCTGGGACGCAGAATTACACTCAGTTGTGGGTGCTGCCGGTGAGTTGTTCAGCATACGCACAGCATTATATCAGCCGGTATCGCCCGATGCTATCTTAGATGATTTCATGATTTCGTTATTGGTAGCGCAGGATGGTTATAGGGTGTTATACGAACCTGAAGCGTATGCCACAGAAACTTCATCGGCAAATGTGAAGGAAGAACTGAAACGCAAGATCCGTATTGCGGCCGGGGGCATACAATCTATAGTTTGGCTGAAAAGCCTACTTAATCCATTTCCGCAACCTTTACTTACGTTTCAATACGTTAGCCATAGGGTTTTACGCTGGACGGTGACGCCGTTTTTAATGATACTGGCACTCCTGCTTAACATAGTAATTGTGTTTAACGGCGCGAGCATGCTGTACCATATATTACTAATTGGCCAACTGGCATTTTACGTGGCCTCGCTGGCCGGTTGGATGTTGGAACGCAAGGAGATTAAGGTAAAAATCCTATTTATCCCCTATTATTTTTGCATGATGAATTACGCGGTGATCCGTGGGATATTCCGCTATTTAGCCGGTGGACAAAGCGCGGCCTGGGAGAAGTCGAAAAGGAAGTAATGCCCCTTCCAAACCCTCCCCTGGAGGGAGGGCTTAATTTTCCCCTATTGAGAGGGGTAGGGTGTGTTTGTATGAGTGCTTAATTTAAGATTGCTCAGAAAATGTCCCCCTGCCCGCACACGTTGCCACCACACCCCTTAAAGGAGGGGAATTATAAACAATAAAGTAAGTTAACACAAAGCGTATGTCGCTTAAAGAGAAAATAAAGAATAACCCATCGTTGAAGAAACTGGTTCATTGGATGTTGATACCAAGTGGTGAGGCTATGCCACGGTTGTGGGTAAAATTACTGGTCAACCCGTTTTTGCATAAGCGTGGAAGCGGCTCCAAGGTACGCTGGCGTACCCGTATGGATGTGTTGCCGTTTAACCGGTTCGAGTTGGGTAAAAACTCTACCATTGAAGATTTTTGCACCGTTAACAATGGTGTGGGAGATGTATTGATAGGCAATAACAGCCTGATAGGGATGAGCAACGTAATTATTGGCCCGGTTACCATTGGTAACGATGTAATTATGGCCCAAAACATTGTAGTAAGCGCCCTCAACCACGAGTACCGCGATGTAAACATGCCTATTCATACGCAAAAAATATTAACCGCCCCTATTATCATTGAAGATGATTGTTGGATAGCTGCCAACGCGGTGATTACATCGGGGGTAACTATTGGCAAACATAGTGTAGTTGCCGCCAGTGCGGTGGTCACCAAAAGCATACCGCCCTACTCTATTGCGGCAGGCAACCCGGCCAAAATTATTAAGCGATACGATTTTGACTTGAAGGACTGGGTGAGAGTGTAAACACTGGCAGCATTCATACTTAAAGTAATTGCACGCATGCTACTCAGATCACTTATATTAACCGGCGCGGTTAATGGACTATTCTTTATATTGCTATTATTAACCAAGGAGCCAAAATCAAGGGCGGATAAACTTTTATCCTTTTGGATGGGATTGATTGCGCTGCAGTTATTTTTCTATTATGATAACCTGTCTGCTCAACCTGTGTTACCCATTTATTTGCAAATACCGTTCTTCGACATACCCTTACTTAATTCGGCAGTATTATACTTTTACATTAATGGGCTTGCGTTTAGTGAGCCTTTTAACTGGAAGGTCAAACTTATACACCTACTGCCTTACCTGCTGTTTAACTTTGGTTGTTTCTATATATGCTGTACAGGCAAAGATGCCTTGGTATTAGCAAACGGCTTTCCGCATTTTAGCAGCACCGTTAACAAACCAGTGGAATATACTTTAACCGGCCTGCTTGCATTAGTACCTGGTTGTTACAGTATTGCTGCGCTATCTGTACTGATAAAATATCAAAAAGCTTTGCCACATAATTATTCGTACACCGAAAAAATCAGTTTAAATTGGTTAAAGTGGATGGTTATGGTATTACTTGCCCTTTTTATTGGCTTGTTTTTACTAATCAAATATGGTAGAGACTTTGGTTGGGTAAATCATCAAAACCTCTTTGCCGTAGTGGGTAGTGTACTAACCTTGTATGTTTTCTTTATTGGCTTTTTAGGCTTCCGCCAACAAAGCTTTGCTCACAAGCCGAATAGTCAAAGTCAAGCGGATGCAGAAAAAGAAATTCTGATTCCTTTAAGCTATCAAAAATCGGGACTGAGCGATGCACGTGTAGAAGAGTTTCATAATTTACTGAATTTGCATATGCTACAGCATCAGCCTTACCTGGATGACACCTTGAGCTTGCGAACACTGGCAACTCAATTGAGTATTACGCCAAACCAGTTATCGCAGGTTATTAATCAAAAAACGGAATCCAACTTTTTTACCTATGTTAACCGCTACAGGGTGGAGGCTGTTAAAGTAAAGTTGGCAGATCCTGCTATAGCACATTACTCTATTTTGAGTATTGCTTTCGATTGCGGGTTCAGATCAAAGTCGGCATTTAATAAAGTGTTTAAAGAAATAACCGGGCTTACCCCTGCCGAGTATCAAAAGACGGCAAATAATAAAGTATAGGTCTTTCCCTACCTTTCAAGACGACTACAGACCCTTAAAGAGGTTTCTTTGGGCATGGAAACACTTTTAACGCTACATCACATCAATATTATTGTACATGTTATATCGGGTTCGTTAGCTTTACTTACAGCATTCGTTATCCTCGTCATCAACAAAGGAAGAACAGTTCATCGTTTACTGGGTAAAGCTTTCCTGGTACTTATGTGCATTACCGTAGTTACCGGCCTCATTGGCGTAATTGTATTTGGGCGGAATACTTTTTTATTAGTAATAACTATACTGAGTGGCTATATGGCATTTTCGGGCTACCGGGCAGTTAAGTACAAAGCAAACAAGCCGAGGTTCTTAGATATCATAATTGCACTACTGGCTATTGGTTCGGTTGCCTACTTCCTTTATTTTTTTAAGTCGATAGGAATGATATGGTCGCCGGTGATAATATATAGTACTGTAGGATACCTGATAATGATGGTTATATATGATTTAGCCAGATATCTGTTCTCTACCCAGCTATACGCCAGATTATGGATGCACGAACACATTTTAAAAATGATAAGCGCCTTTAGCGGGCTGCTTTCGGCATTTGTAGGTACCGTTTTTTCAAATTATCAACCTTATAGCCAGTTTTTACCATCAATATTAGGAACACTGATAGCTATTGGCTTTATGATAACCTACCAAACCGGTAAGAAAAGAACCTTGCTGATTGATTAATACAAAAATTCGGACATGATAAACCAAAAAAGCCATGCCACAGTCAGTTACAACAACCAGTTGTAGTTTTGCCTTAAGCCAACTTTCTTTTAAGCCATGCCCTCACCGGCTCGTCATACAGTTTTAAACTGGCATAGGCTATTACAACGGCCCCAACAAAGGTCAATAGGGCGTAAGGAAACGCTTCGGCAAAGCCAACGCCTTTATGGTCACTTGTCCAGCCGGTATAAATGTAAATTAGCGGATAATGGGTAATGTAAATAGGATAAGAGATATCGCCTAAAAACTTACTGATTTTAGATTGTGTGGCACCCTCAGTTTGGCCGCTGGCTCCCAGGTAAACAATAAGCGGGAACAGGAAAATAATGCTCAAGGAATCATACAGGCCGTTCATCCATAAATGATTGGCACCGCCTATGCGTGGCATGATTAAAACAGCTGCCAAAAACAGGCTGCACCATAAAAAGGCATTTTTAAATTGAGTTGGTTTGGCTACCCTATGCAACAGTAATCCCGCAAAAAACGGGAACATCATGCGGGTAAAGCCTACCCTCAACTGTTCTACCGTAACCGACCATCCTCCAACTACATCGCCGGTTTTACTGGTTACCGAGTAATGAATTAAAACGGCTCCGCACACCACTACAAGTACCCATAAAGCTGGCTTCGATAGTTTACGGAAACCCAGCGCGTAAAAAATATTAGCTATATATTCAAAAAACAGCGACCAGCCGGGCCCGTTAACCGGGTGCATTTCCTGCCATCCCCTAATATCCATAGATACCGGGACAGGGATCAGCGTACAACCTATAGCAGTTATGAGCAGCAGCTTCCAAACAGGTACAGTATGAATAAGCGGAAAAAGAGTCGAATCGGAATAATAAAAACCAATGGCCCCGATGATCATACCCATTACTACCATGGGTTGCAGCCTTTGCAGCCTTCTGCTAAAAAAGTTACCAATAGTGAGTTTATCCCAACGATCGTCGTAAGCATAGCTGATCACAAAGCCCGATAACAGGAAAAAGAAATCTACAGCCAGGTACCCGTGGTTAATGATCTGATCGAGGTGACTGGTGGCATGCGCTTCAAAAATGTGGAAGATTACCACCAGCAAGGCTGCTACTCCCCTGAGTCCGTCTAAGATATAATAATGCGGTTTGGTTGCTAAAGCCGGGTTTGCTTCCATGTATGCTTGCTTAGTTTATAATGGTATAGCAATGATAAAAATTATAAAGTAAAATCTCTTACACTAATGAGCATGATTACAGGCTATAATGTATAGCCTGTATACTGTATAGGCATTGTTTCAACAACCAAACCATTCTAACAAATTATTTATCAAGACAATCCATTACGTTATTGAAAAATTTAATTAACGAACAAGGCCCGTTATTACTAACAGGCCTGTTCTATAAATAAACAACAACAACTTTTATTTAATACTAATAGCGAAACCGCCGCCCCGCGCAACGGCTTGCTTCAATATGGTTTTAGAGGTAACCTTCATTTTGCGGATGGTATAGCTTTGCGGGTTCTTGTCAAAGCTGGCATCTTTGCCATCGGCATAAATAGTAGCCTCATAGGTTTTACCTTTAGGCAGGTAATCAAACTTAACAGCAGCAGTACGGGCATTTTCATCAGTAATGCTGCCTACATACCACTCGTTTTTGCCTTTGGCTTTACGGGCAATGGTGAGGTAATCGCCAGGTTCGGCTTCTACAATATAACTGTCGTCCCAATCAATGGCTACATCTTTAATAAACTGAAACGCATCCGAAAACTTATTGTAAGTTTCGGGCAAATCGGCCGCCATTTGCAGCGGACTATACATGGTTACATATAGTGCCAGTTGCTTGGTTAACGTAGTATGCACGTACGATTTATTTTCGGGATTGTATGCGCTAATCTGGGTTTGAAAGATGCCTGGCGTATAATCCATTGGCCCGCCAACTAAGCGGGTAAACGGCAATATGGTGGTATGGTCGGGGTTATTACCGCCAAACGATTCATATTCGGTTCCACGGGCAGCTTCATTGCCTATTAAGTTTGGATAGGTACGTGCCAATCCGGTAGGGCGAATAGCCTCATGTGCGTTTACCATTATCTTATAATCGGCTGCTTTAGTAACGGCATACAAATAGTGGTTAACCAACCACTGGCCGTAATGGTGCTCGCCACGCGGAATAATCTGACCTACGTATCCACTTTTTACAGCGTTGTAGCCATTCTCTACCATAAACTTATAAGCAGTATCTAAATGACGCTCATAGTTACGCACCGATCCTGAGGTTTCGTGGTGCATAATAATTTTTACACCTTTTGAGGCTGCGTAACGGTGCAGCTCTTTCACATCAAAATCGGGATATGGGGTTACAAAGTCAAATACGTAATCTTTGGTTTTACCGAACCAGTCTTCCCAGCCCTCGTTCCAGCCTTCCACCAATACGGCATCGAAACCATTTTTGGCCGCGAAGTCGATGTATTCTTTCACATGGGCAGTGTTTGCACCGTGCTTGCCATTTGGCTTAGCTTTAGCAAAATCGGTTACACCTAATTTTACGCTGTTTAAATCGGTGTATGACCAGGTGCTTTTACCGGTGATCATTTCCCACCATACACCTACATACTTAACCGGCTTAATCCACGATACATCTTTATATTTAGTTGGCTCGTTAAGGTTATATACCAATTTTGATAACAGGATATCACCTGCCTTATCACTTACAATTACCGTTCTCCACGGGGTTTGAGTAGGCGCCTGCATAAAGCCTTTCAGGCCAATAGCATCAGGTGTTAAAAACGACTCCAATACCATGTTCTTGTCATCCAGGTTTAACGACATGCAAGAGTAATCTACCAAAGCAGCCTCGTGAATGTTAATGTACAAACCATCTTTGCTTTCCATCATCAGCGGCGTTTGTACACCGGTTGGCGAAAACGTGGTTTGGTTCACATTATCGGTAACCGCAGCTTTCATTTTGCCACGGATCTCCGACAAGTTAGAAGTTACCGTGCTATACTCCTGGGTATCGAAATCGCCCGGTAACCAAAATGCTTTATGGTCGCCCGCTAAGGCAAACTGGGTATGCTCTTCTTTAATAATGAAGTAATTTAATTCGGGCTGTGAAGGGAACTCATAACGGAAACCCAAGCCATCATTAAACAAACGGAAACGAATGCGGATATAGCGATCTTTAAGAGCATTTTGCGTTAACGTAACCAGCAGTTCGTTATAATGGTTGCGGATGGTTTTTTGCTCGCCCCAAACCGGGTTCCAATTTTCATCGAAAGTAGCCTGCTCAGTTTTGGTGATGGTAAATCCATCTAAAAAGGAGGGAACATCCTTCGTTTCTAAACCCAGCTTACTGGTTTTAATAACAGCTTTTTGTTTATAGGTAAGCTGGTAAGTTGGTACCCCATTATCCTTCAGAGCGAAAGTAAGGGTAAGATTTTTATCGGGCGATTGGATGGTTTGTGCCTTAACCGCCAGTACACCATTTAAAATGAGTACAAATGCTAATAAATATTTACGCATGTTTTTAAAATAGGTTTGTAATGCTTAATTGGTAGCTACAAAACTTGCAAACCTTTAGCCGGGCTCCTAATTATTTAAACAATTTATCATGAAATTTAAAGCGAAGTTTTCATATTTCATTCACTATCAAATGATTAATAACAGGATTAAGTTATTATAAGCAAATTTATTTAAACCTATTTATCAATAAAAACAGGGCGGATAGCAATGTAATGTTGCTATCTGCGCAACTTATGGCTTTTCGTTTTTGTGTTCATCATGCGGAAAACGCGGACCACGGGAGGTACGGCGGCCATGCTTATCGCCAAGAATAAAACAACTGCTTACGGTAGTCAGCAAAGCCAAAAGCAGCAAAATACATAAAAGATTGTTTTTCATCGTATATAAAGCTGAACGTTATTTAGCCAAGATCTCTTTGCTTAACTTTCTCACTTCCTTAATTAATAACGGAAATGCCGGCTCCGGCATGCCTCCATGATCAAAACCCTGCAATTCGTAAAGGCGGCTGTTTTTGTGTCCGTTTAATTTTAACATGCGCAGCAGATAGGCGTTTTCTTCATATCTACCTAACAACTCCATTTCACGGTCGCCGGTTATGAGTAATATGGGCGGCGCATCGGCCCGCACATGGTATAAAGGGGCATATTCATCAATGGTAGGCTGAGTGTCTCTTATGCCTTTTTCCTTGCGAACGGTATAATGAGTTATAGCCTGCCCGCTAAATGGAATTAGCCCGGCAATGCGGTTAGCATCAATATTGTATTTAGCCAGGTACTTTTTATCGAGCGTAGCCATGGTAACCAAATAACCACCCGCCGAGTGGCCCGAAAGAAAAATTAGTTTTTCGCTGCCTCCATATTTACTGATGTTATTAAACACCCAGGCAATGGCAGCTGCCGCATCTTCAATGTAAGCAGGCGCGTTTACTTTAGGCGATAAGCGATAGCCTACACCTACCACGGCAAAACCTTTATCTAACAATGCCTTTGGCGTTTCCTTGCTCCCGCCGGTAATTCCACCGCCATGTAACCATAATACGGTAGCATAATTTTTTACGCCTTTAGGATAATATAAATCGAGTTTGCATTGGGAGGCTATGTATGGGTCGGCCTTGGTTACCGAATCACTGTAATAAGCAACATTTTTCTCTGTTGCATACTGCTGCTGAGCGTTAACTGACAGACCGCTGATAAGCAGTATAAAGAGGATCAATTTTTTCATATAAACCAGATAGATATAATTGGCTCTGCAAATATATAATCTCTTTTAAAGTAAAACTTGTCTACTTAAGGTTATTGTTAAGGGTAGATGCCAATACACATACCTTTATTGATAAGGTGTTGATAACCAACCTAATGTTAACAAATAAATCATCTTAAATATAGATTTATATAAATAACAATCGCTTATTTTTATAGACCCTAAAAAGGTCATTTAAATCTATATTTTATGACCTGGAGAAAATTCAGCGGTGAAATACTGCAAACCCCCATTTTAGACGAAGTAGAAAAAACCATTGAGCGCGAAACCAATGCAGGCAACAAACTCAAGGTATGTATCGGTACCGATTCGCAGGTGAAAGGCGCCATTACCGATTTTGCCACCGTTATAGTTTTTTTGCGCGAACAACGCGGCGGCTTTATGTACATCCATCAGGAACGTACCTCGCAAAAAATGAGCATTAAGGAACGTATGCTCAGCGAAGTTCAAAAATCAATTGACATTGCTTACAAGCTTTGCGATCTGTTGGATTTGTATGATGTAGACCTGGAAGTGCATGCCGATATTAACACTAACCCAATGTTTAAAAGCAACCAGGCCTTGCATGAGGCTATGGGTTATATTTTAAGTATGGGTTTTGTATTTAAGGCCAAGCCCGAAGCATTTGCCAGTTCATATTGTGCTAACAAGATGGTGCAATAACATTCTAAACTTTAACGGTAAGTATAATATTGTATTTATTAAACAGTTTGGTAGCAATACTGTTGTTAACTGTACATGAAAACTTACGAACGCCGCTGGGAGCTGTTTATCCCTATTTCTTTAGATGAAGCCTGGGATTTCTTTTCGTCGCCGCTAAACTTACAAAAAATTACGCCGGCCGATATGAAGTTTGTAGTAACCTCTCCGTACAACGAGGATACCAAGATGTACGCAGGCATGATTATCACCTATAAGGTTACCCCAGTGTTTGGTATTAAGCTTAACTGGATGACCGAAATTACCCACGTACAGGACAAGCAGTACTTTGTAGATGAACAACGCTTTGGACCCTACTCTTTATGGCATCATCAGCATCACTTTAAAGAAGTACCGGGCGGAGTATTAATGACCGATATTTTAAATTACGCAATAGGTTATGGTCCGGCCGGGACTATCGCTAATAAAGTGCTGGTAAAAAATAAGATAGAGCAGATTTTTAAGTATCGTGAGAAAGCAGTTAAGCAGTTGTTCGGCTAAAAATCGATCTTTCGTCCCAAAAAGTTATCGAACTTATAAATAAGCGCTACTGACCCGTTGGTTCCTACACCTGTGTTGCGTCCGGTAACAAACCGGCCTGCCGCCAGGAACATGGATAAACGACTGTTGAAGTTATGTCCGTAGCTTAAACTTACCTGAGTAAAAGCGTAATCTCTTGCAGTAAAAATATTCCGGGTGAATGATTTAATATCACTTTTTGAAAGTAATCCCGAAACCGTCAAAGAAAGCTGATCGCGAAACTTTTTATCAAGTGTTAATCCAAAAGAACCACTGTAACGGTCTTGCAACGGACCGTTAGTTCCAAAATAGGTACGCACAGCGTTCTCAATGCTTAACGAATAAAATTTACTCCCTAATTTACCTGCGCCCGAAAAACCCAGGCGCAGCTCACCACCCGTTTGTGCATACCCTAATCCCTGAGTAGCATATAACGGTAAAATAGCAGTTCCCTGCAAGGTGAAGTAATATTTATAATTGATATTTGCGAGGTAATATTTCAATCCAACTTCGGCATCACCTAAGCCTGATTGCGACACAGGTGAAGATACACTATCGCGCAGGGTATAATTTAGATAAGGAACAGTACCTGTTACAGCTAACTTACGCACAATACCATACTCCGCATACAAATTAAAGCTCCGTGATACAAATGAACCATTGTTGGCCCTTGCCGTTTGACGGCCCTTTGAATCCCAATCGCGGTTGGATGTAAAATAAGTAAAAGACGGAGATGCAATGAGCCTTCGCGGCCTTGTAGGCCAGCCACAATAAGCATTAAAGCTAATGAGCAAGCATAAAAAAGCTGTTATAGAAAGTATTTTTTTAGCCAAAGCTTACAAGTTAAGAATTAAAATAACGCAAACATATCCCGCATCCATCTGCCTTCGTAATCCTTGTAATATACAGCAACTTCATGACCCAGATCTCTGAATACGATCATGTGTTTTTTAACTTGCAAATTGTTAAAGGCGGTATATTCATTATCAGGAGGGGCCAGGTGATCGAGCAATCCTATACCAACTAAAGTTGGGCATTTAATATTGGTTGCAAAATTCTTAGTGTCAAAATAAGACAAATTATCAAGCAACTTATCCATATTTAAATTACGGTTTATGCGTATATATCTGCTGAAATCGCGCAACGGCCAAACCACCTTGCCAGGCAGTGCCTTAACATCACACAAAATTGGATTTTGTGCCGAACATAACTTAATACGATGATCTAACGCAGCCGTAGCAATCGATAAGAATCCGCCCATGCTACCGCCCGATACCATAATGTTTTCATGGTCAAGCTCTTCACGCGAAAAAATGAAATCAACCATGCGCACGCAATCCATTATTGCACCACGCATTACGTAACGGTTCTTATCTTCCAAACCTGTAAAGATGTAATCATCGCGTAAGGTGCGTATCTTATCTCTACTATTACCTTGTCCCCGTACGTTGAGCACCACTATTGCTAAATCTTCGTCGGACCCAAACATTGGCTTTAGGTTGACCTGATAACCGGGCAAACCCAACAACACCGGAAACTTTTTACGTTGATTTTTAACGTCAGGAATGGTCATCCAACCGCGTACGGTTATGTTACCTAATGATTTCATTTCAATAGCAAATACGCGTCTGTTATCACGTGCCGAATCGGGCATTTCAGTAACTTTAAAGTTGGGGTTAACTTTATCAAGTTCTTCTTTTGTTTTTGCCCAAAAGCTGTCAAAATCGGCAGGCTTGCTATTTTCCGATTTTATTTGAGTTGGATCAACTCCAAAAACACGTCTTACTGTATCATCATACTCCGGAAAATTTACCGTAAACTGAACTTTGTAAAAACCTGCTGCCTGTTCAGGTATTTTAAGGGTAAGTTTCTTTGTGCTTTTTTTATTAAGGCTAATGTTAAGTGCACGCTTGGTAACTTCTTTATCGGTTAAGGTTAACACCCTATACCCCACCGTACCTACCTGCCTGGAGTCAAACTTATTTTCAAGGTTTATTGAATATGAAACGTTGCTATTGGCATTAAAAATAGCATCTTTTTTGTCAGGCGTGGCACTAATTACAACCTCTCCTTCCTCCTCCTGAGCAAAAGCATTATTAACCTGCAATAGTGTACACATTAACCATGCAGTTAATAACACTAAATAGGCAATTACGCTCTTTTGTTTTTGTATTAACATTTCAATTATATGCTATTATAAACTCTATTTAAACCAGCAGCATTGCTGTTGCTTAATTGGGAGCCCTTAACGACTCTTTGAACCATAAAAGTTGAAACATAAAATAATCAAAATTCATTTCATGTGCTTTATCAGGTGCTACAATATATTCTTTTTGATCAGTAGTTAATTTATTGTACATACCAAAGCTGCAACGGGGCGGGCAAAATTCGTCTAACAAACCAACACCCATTAGTACCGGCACCTTTATACGGCTTATAAAATTTTGTGGATCATAATAATCCCAAATACTTAAAAATCGTTGCGTAGTAAACGTACGATGCGCCTTTAAATATTCCTGGAACCTATTTATTGGCCAGGTAGTTTTAGGGTAAGATGTACCTATACGGTAAGCATCGTGCATATCGGCATACAACGGCAGTTCAAATGTACAGGCAGTTATACGTTTATCGAGCGCTGCGGTTACAATAGCAAGGGTAGCACCCTGACTACCACCATAGGCACACACATGTTTAGTATCTAAATTATACTCCTGTCCCTGATTCATTATAAAATCTAATCCGCGAATGCAGTCCATGTATACCCCATGGTAAATGTATAGATCGCGGTTCTCAATATTGGTTAAATTGTAACGATCAGAAGACGGTGCTACCATATCTCGACTCATGCCATTACCTCGTACATCCAATGAAAAAACAGCAAAATCCGGTTTATCAGTTTCGGGTTGCATGGCTATGTTGTATCCCGGCAACTTGTATATAACAGGCCAGTTTTTACCTTCGGTTGGAACAGTAAGCCATCCCCTGATAGGTACATTATTGTAAGAGCGCATTTCTACCTTGTATACTTTCACATCACGGGTAGATTTTTTTTCATCTTCGGTCACTTTATAATTAGGCGCAACCTTATGCAACTGATCTATAGATTTTGACCAAAACTCACTAAAATCAACAGGCATAAATGATTCGGTCTTAATTTTTTCAGGACTTACCGCTACAACCCTTTTAACAGTATCATCATAATAAGTTAAATTGAACATAAAATGAACCCGGTAAATACCCGACGTTTGATGAGGTATCCTGATATTATATGTACCAGACCCCATTTTACCCAAACGCACACTTCTCGAACTACTGTAAACTTTTTTCCAGTCGTCGGTTAGCAGCTCGTAGGTTAGCTTGCCATCCTGTTTAACGTTATAGGTGCTTTTTACATTTAGCTTGTAAGTGATGCTGCTATGGTCGCTGTAAATAGCACTTTTGTTTCCGGGGCGGGTATCAATTAATATTTCGCCTTTAGGATCTTCGCTTTCCTGAGCATGCACATCACAAAGACCAGTGAAAGCAAGGAGGCACCCTAATATTATAATTTTAAACATCAATTTATGTTACTGGTGTATATAGCTTAATTAAAATTTAAAAATGGCAAACAAGGCAAACCCTGAACCCTGTGCCGCATTTCGGCCTGCTACAGTGGTGAAAGCGCTGCCAAACAAGGATAATTTGTTCGTAAACTTATATCCGTAATTAACAGACCCTTTGATGTAATAGCCATCATATACCAGGTTAGGATTAATAGGGGTAATGGTTTCATTAGCGCTGTGGGACGTAACGCCACCTATATCAGCACTGATCTGATGCTTCTTTCGCTTATCTAACGGCGATCCAACCGTAAGCGAATACACTATTTGATTTGGCCCCTTATCATCAAAGTATCGGCGAAAACCAGCTTCGGCGTTAAAATAAGATGGTCCGGCTAACTGTCCCGAAAACATTGCCTTACCTTCAAGGCCAAGTACACCGTAACCTAAGGTATTTCCTGTTGTTTGTACAGTATATAAGGGAGCTATAACCGTTCCTTGTATAGATAAGAATCTTTTATATTTCCACTGTGCAAGGTTGTAGCTCAGCCCCAATGTGGCATCGCCCAAACCACTTACAGATGGCAAACTGCTGCCACCAACGCGGCTGCTTTGACTGGTAACATTTATACTGGCCAGCAGATCGGCACGGCGGCTAATACCTACTCCCCCATATAAACCTACCGAAAATGCGTTGAACCGTGTACCCGGCCCTCCTGGTATTTTATTTCCTTGCCTGTCCCACTGGTTTTTTGAAGTGTAATAGGTGAATGACGGTGTAAATATTTTTCGGTATTTCCCTATTGGCCAACCCGCATATACATGTGTGCCAACACTCAGAAACAAAATTGTCAATACTGTAAATGGGTAAAGTTTTTTCATCAAATAGCGATAACAAATTATAATGTAAGCGTTGTATCTATTAATCCACCAGTTTACTTCGTAACCCTTGCTTTAATCAAGAAATCCGATTTTCGAATATAATGATTTAAAGGCTCTTCTATGGTCCTGAATAACAATATGGAAAGGGCATTAAGCAGCACAAATTGTATCACCAAATTCACAATATCGTTCTCCAAAGGCGAGTGCCAGTCAAGACCATTTTTGTCATACCATTCAAATATCCAATCGTTAAGCCAGTTGATGCCGCTATTTAAATAATCGCGGATATAACCTAAATGTATCAGGTAAAATATGTAAGAACTTTTGCCCAGCAGTTCTACAAACTTGTTCGACAAGATCTTCTTCAGGATGCTGCCCTCGGTAAGCAAACCATAAAAGAACAAGGCTATAGATATGGCCAGCAAATAATTGTTAGTAAAAATACCGAACGGGTTATGCAACCCGGCCGACCAACCTTTAGGTATAGCCAACTGCGACATAATACCCACGCAAACAAACATCAGCAAAAAGCCAATGTAGGTGTAGCTAACACTGTTTTTACGCTCGGCACCCTTTCTGAGCAGGATAAGGGCTAATTGTATGCCAACAAAAAACTCAAAGCAACGACCTAAAAAGGTATGGATCATCATAAAGGTAAAATTACCGAAGAAACCATACCAGTTCACGTTACGAAAAACGAGTACCAGCAGCGCGCCAAAGCCGGTTATAACTACCGGTATTAAAAACTTATTGTACTTTTTGGATGCTAAGAACATGAACGGGGCCGAGAAGTAAAAACATTCTTCTACCGTAAGCGACCAGCCCTGCGAAATACCGGTGAATTTCAAATCATCGAAGAATCCCCTCAAAAAGGTAACATTCATGAGCAAGGCTCCTATAGGTGAAGGGAAGTTACCCACCACCCGTGCATCTTTGCTAAAGTAGTAGTATATAAAAGCACCTAAGGTTAGTATCAGGTACATGGGATAGATACGGGCAACCCTGTTTTTAAGATATTGCTTAAACCAATCTTTAGTTAAATGAAAGTTATTATAATAACGATAAGCAATTAAAAACCCTGATAAAACAAAGAATATGGTAACACCCATGTGAAACTCCTGTAGAAATCTTTGCACGGCGTGAGGAAAATTCCCGTCGAATATATATTCAAAATGGGAAATAAAAACAAGATATGCAGCCAGGGCACGTACACCTGTTAAGGCAGGGATATAGCTTTGTAGGGATTTTTGCGACACCATAGGTTAAATTAAACGCTAACTTAATCACCCATTGAATGCAAAGCAAATACCAAAGCCATTTTTATAACAAGGCCGAACCCTGTATAATACCACGGCTTTCTATCTTTTGGTCGATATAATATTGTATTTCGGATTTTTTGAGCTGCCAGTTAGGTGCAATTAGCAATTCACGGTCGGACAGGCCGAACAAGCGTTGGATTACCACATCCTCGCGTACCAGGGGCAGCAATTCGCATAAAAACTCGGCATAATCATCAAGCGTAAACAGCTTGAACGGTTCGCGTTTGTATTTCACGCCCATTACCGATCCTTCTACAATATGCAGGTGATGAAACTTCACAAATTTAATATGCGGGAAGCGGTTGATTTCATCGGCATAGCGCAGCATCATCTCACGGCTTTCCCATGGGAAACCGAAAATAGTATGTACACAAACATCCAGCTTACTGTTTTCCAATAAACCAAGGGCATTAACAAGGTCATCGTGTGTACAGCCGCGGTTGATTTGGTTCAGGGTATCATTATAAATTGATTCCATACCCATTTCTATATCTACATCAAAGCGGTCGGTATAGCTTTCGAGCAAGGCAATCTTTTCGGCGTCAATACAATCGGGGCGGGTACCAACCGAGAGGCCTACAATATTTTCGGTATCGATGCTTAAGGCCTCATCATACAGCATCTTCAAATAATGCACAGGCGCGTAGGTATTGGTATTGGGCTGAAAATAAATAATAAACTTATCGGCCTTGTTACCTTTACGGGCACGTTCCATGCCTTGTATCACCTGCTCACGCAAGGTTGGTGCCTGGCGTGACACCGAAGGCGTAAAAGAATCTACATTACAGTAGGTACAGCCGCCATAGCCTTTGGAGCCATCGCGGTTGGGGCAGGTAAAGCCACCATCTACAATTACTTTAAACACCCGGTGCCCTTTGTACTTGTTTTTTAGCCAGGCGCCGTAATTGTTATACCCCTTAAATCCCTGTTTAACTGTAGTTTCTGTCAATTGCATCAACTGCAAAGATACAAATTTTGGTTTCGGATTTCAGATGTTCAATTTAGGATTTACTTTACTGTGTTGTTTCAATCCTTATTGCAAGTGGATAACTACGGGTGCTTAGTCCATTATGTGTTTGTAAAAGCTGCCAGTCTGAGCTCGTCGAAGACTTGTACGCTTTGCTAAGTCTTCGACAGGCTCAGACTGGCAAACTGGAAATGAGTTGAACCTGTAGTATGACATCTGCACGCATTCATCTATACGTGCGTGCGCTTACCACGTTGCTATCGCTTCTTACAGCTCTGTTATTTAGTTATGACCTCTTTTCCACCCTATCATAAAATCCACCAAACGAATTCATCTTCACGCCTTCCTCGTTAAAGAAATCACCGGGGAAACCTAAAGAGATCTTGCTTACCTCGTTTAAGCGTGTTATATGCTCGTTGCTCAATATCACATCGGCTGCTTTCAGGTTGTCTTTTAGCTGGTCAACCTTGGTAGCGCCTACTACGGGTATGCACGAAAAGCCTTGCTGGGTAGTCCAGGCCAGGGCAACGTGGGCGGGAGTTGCTCCAATTTCATCGGCCACGGCCATTACCTCGCGGGTTATGCGTTCGCTGTTCTCATCGCGGCGGTTACTTTCGGCTTTTACACGGCCACTTTCGCCACGCAGGTACTTACCGGTTAAGGCACCTCCGCCTAACGGAGCCCATGGCGTAACCGTCATACCAAAGTGCTTGGCCATCGGAATCAGTTCGCGCTCGGGTGTACGCTGTATCAAACTATATTCTACCTGCAGGGCTATCAGCTGGCTCCAGCCCATCAGTTCGGCCAGGGTATTACCTTTGGCCACTACCCAGGCGGGGGTATCGCTAATGGCGGCGTAGTTTACTTTGCCCTGCCGTATGAGGTCATCCAGTCCGCGCATTACTTCGTCAATGGGTGTAAGGCTATCCCAAATGTGCAGGTACAGTACATCTATAAAATCGGTTTGTAATCGCTTTAGGCTTTGCTCTACGCTGCGCATCATATTTTTACGATTATTGCCCGATGCGTTAACGTTAGTTTGATTATCCTTTAAGGTGTATTTAGTAGCTAAAACAAACTGATCGCGATCGTGATTCGTCAGGTATTCGCCTATGATCTTTTCACCCGTGCCCAGTTTATATACATTTGCCGTATCTAAAAAGTTACCGCCTGCTTCGGCGTAGGCATCCAGGATCTCAAAACTGGTTTCTTTATCGGCACCCCAGCCACCTTCGGTACCAAAACCCATAGTGCCCAAACATAATTGCGATACTTTAAGACCTGAACGGCCTAATAATTTGTAGTTCATATATAGGTGGTAATTTATTAGCTATTTAACAAATGTATATGGATATGTGTTTAACCTTTTTATCCTGCATTACATAATAATTGAAGCGGACGGTTGCCTGTTTAAATCAAACAATAAACGCTGATTGCTGTAGCTAAATAAAACCATCCCCAATTATTATCAAATGAAGATCGTAAATACAAAAGTTGCCGTTACAGCCAACGAATTGAAAGATTTTTTAGAAGAAAAGCTGAGCCCGATGTTTAAAGAACAACGCCAGGCCGATATTGATTTTGTATTTACCCAAACCAATAACGGTGTACAAATTTCTCAGCCGGATATGTATGAAGATTTTTTGTTCCAAATTGATGTGGTAACCGATACAGAACTGCACATTACCAAATCAGAACATTATACCGATGACGTGAACGTGCTTACGCTGGAGAACATAATTAATAACCTGTTTATGGATTACCCGGGGCGTATAGATATTACCCATACAGCGAAGGAGTAATATTCAAAAGCTCTCCCGAGAGGAGGGCTTTTGAATAGCATAGTTGCCAAATTATTGTGCAATAAAAAAAGGTGATCCATTGTATGGGTCACCTTTTATATTTTTAAGCCTTCTCTCCCGGGGAGAGTTGGGAGGCTGCTTATCCGTGTATCCAGCTGAACTTATATTCCAGCATCGGGTTTTTCATACGTTCGGCAACGCGAATCAAGCGATCGGGCAGTTTTACAATATAATCACGTGCTTTTTCGCCGGCTTCGTTCAGTTCGGTCATGCTTTCTATCTGCCAGTCGTCAATTAACGCCTTTAGGATATCCACATAATCAACAGCAGTGTATACGTTCAAACGCTCGGCTGCATCGGTAAAGTGGCCAAACGTTTGACCAATCTTCAATCCAACCTCACGCAGGAAGTGAGCCGGCATTACAATCTTTTTACGCATCATATCCTCAAAGGCCAGCATAGCCTCGTTGGCATCTACCTCAAATATTTTGCTAATGAAGTGCTTGTATGCTTTAGCATGACGGGCTTCATCAGCGGCAATTACACCACACATTTTAGATAATAATGTATCACCATCTCTCTTAGCTAATGAAGCTACACGGCGGTGTGATACATTAGTAGCCATTTCCTGGAACGATGTGTATATGAAGTTACGGTAAGGATCGGTACCGGTACCAATATCAAATCCGTCGGCAATTAAGTATTGTGTTGAAACTTCCATGGCACGCATATTTACACGGCCCGAAAGGTATAAGTATTTGTTGAGCAGATCACCGTGGCGGTTTTCTTCGGCCGTCCAGTGACGGGTCCAGGTCATCCAGCCGCTATGCTGATCTTTATCCACACCATCTACCATACTTAACCACGATTCGTAAGTAGGCAAAGCTTCTTCGGTAATGGTATCACCAATTAAAACGGCAACTAAATCATATGATAAACCTGCAGCGCTTTCCTGTAACTCTTTAATTTCGGTAAAAAAAGTATCACGGGTAGAATCGGGTAACAGGTCTGATGGCTGCCAAATCTCGTCGATGGGCTTTAAAAATTCATGCATCTTCTCGAGCATGTATTTTTCAATATGCTTCATCACTTCGCGGCGCTTCTCTTCAAAAAATTTCATAATCGTAATTAGTATGCAAATATACTCATTAAAATTGTTATGTATATTATATAATCGTTACTTTTTAAGCCCGTAACCTATGGCATCCTTCATGCAATCGGGCAAATTTGCAAGGCTTGGTTTACCTTTAAATAAGGAGAAATTACCGTTATAATCCCACAACATCCCAGGCATTTGCATTTGCTTCAGGTTAGTGCGTACCGCTTTAATATACCGGCACCGGCTCTCCAAATCGGCATATTGGTTGTACACCCCATATTCAGTGCATATAACAGGAACGTAATACCTGGCCGACCAGTTTTTAACTATTTGTAATTTATCTTTTACCGATTGTTCATTACCATCACTTTTATACTGATAGTAGTTGGTTTCGCCCCAGGTGCCTTTTGCTTTTGGGTTAAGTACTGGAAATTTTTCTACGTTATAGGGAAAAGGAACCCCGGTTGTAGCCACCTGATTGCCAACCCATGTGGCTCCCTGGTGGGTAAAGAAAAAAGGTTCGTAAAAATGAAATGTGTAAATCAGGTTTTCATCGGGCAGGCGCACCAGCCGGCTAAGTTCATAAATACTGTTATAATTTGAGGCTCCAACCAGCAGGGTACGTTTGTGGTCTACCTTGCGTATAGCATTAATAATATTGTATGCTGCGTCTTTCCACAACTGCGGGTTCATAGGCGGCGGCTCGTTGTACAATTCAAAAAACAATTGATTGGCCGGTATTTTAATATAACGCTTGGCAAGCATTACCCACGTTTTGCTGATTATCTGCGTTTCCGCTACGTAATTGGTATCGTTTAAGCTGCCATAGTGGTAATCAACCACCAGTTTAAGGCCGTTATTATTGCAATATTTCCATACCTCATCTATACGGGCTAATACGGTTGCTAAAGGTACTTTTTGAGCCGCAAAATATTCAAATGCAACCGGCAGCCTAACGCTTTTAAAGCCCAAGGTTTTCAGCAATTTAAAGTCGGCCGCGGTTACCTGGCTATGCTTAATGGCCTGAGGATCCCAGGTTTGTTCCAGCCATGAAATACTTACGCCATTATCTAAGCTGGCAGCGCGTTTAAAAGTAACAGCACGGTCCTGCCCTAAGGTTGGTGTACTTTTTGCAACATTTAAGCAAACCAATACAAGCGAGATTCGTAAAAGTTTGAAAATTACGGGTGCGTTACTATTAATTTTATAATTTTCTATTTTTAGGATCAATTTTTAATAGTTTTAACAAGCTTAATATTATCCTAATAATTTTAAACTATTGCTAATATTTATATTCATAGATGGTTGCCCAAATCAATAAAGAAGAGTACATCAAAGAAACCCGGAAAAAGGCCTGGTTCCTTACCAACAACATTATCTGGACCACAATTTTCTTATACCCTTTATTAGGCATTATTGATTTTATATACACCCCTAATTTTTGGTTAACAATTTTGGTGGCCCGTATTGTAACCGTAATGATTGTTTACGGAATATACAATTTCTTTCAGCGTAACAAGCTCGATTACCGATTGTTGCTGCACATTACCTTCTTTTTACTCTCGGGCTTAATGGCCTTTTTATGTAGCATAGTCGACATCAGTCACCTTACTATCTACTTCCTTATGTATTCGGTTATCATCTTGTTTTTTAACCTGCAGGTATTTTGGGAGCCGGTAAATTCGCTCATCCAATCGTTAGTGGCTATTATGCTGCTGGCTATTTTCTATAATATTTTTTGCGAGTACAGCCTGGATATGTTTATTAACAACGGTGGGCAGTACTTTTTTATTATAGCATTAATATCATGCTTAATACCTACCGCACGCTACAAGGTAATACAACGCGAAGTAGCCTCACAATTACTCATCGAACATTCGAACGAGCAGCTCAAAGTACAAAACCGCGATATTTTAGAGAAAAACAGCATCATTGATTTACAGTACGATAAGTTGCGCAGGTTAGATGAGCAAAAAAACAGCTTTATAAATATAGCCGGTCACGATCTGAAAAACCTTATTGGCTCTATTGTAATGAGTAATAACATGATTCGTGAAGAAGATTACCGTTTGAGCGACGACCAAAAGGAGTTTGCCCACTACATCAGCGAATCGGCCGATAAGATGCAGTATTTGTTGAAGACCCTGATGGACGTTAAGGAGATCGAATCTACCGAGATCAAGTTCAACATGGAAACTTTTGATGCCAATACGGTAGTTCAACAGGTGTTTAAAGGTTTGGTTGATACAGCTAACATGAAAAATGTACATCTCATCAACAATATATTAAAACTTCCACTCAACGTAAGGCTCGATAAGGTATTTAGCAGCCAGGTTTTTCAAAACCTTTTATCTAACGCTATTAAGTTTTCACAAACCAACAACAACATACGGGTAGTAACCAGCCTGCAGAGACAAAAGTTTGTATTTGAAATTATAGATGAAGGCTTAGCCATAGGCCAGCAAGAGTTAGACCTTATGTTTAACCGACTTAAAACCCTGAACGATGCCTCAGGTTCGGCTGCTGAAAGCCGCTTAGGCCTGGGCTTATCTATTGCCAAGCTAATGACCATTGAAATGGGGGGTGAACTTACCTACCGCAGCGACGATAACGGAAACTATTTTAAAGTAGAATTTTACGCCATAAACTAATAAAATAACCTGCAACTTAATATGAATAAATTTTTAACCCTCTTAGTTTTAGCAACCACCTTGTTTGCAAAGGTCACGTTGGCTCAAACCAACATTTCCTTTAAAACCTATGGCCATGATGACGAAGTGATTTATGGTATGAGCGGTGTAAGCTCCTTTTATTTTAGGATGGACCCGCTTGTTGAAATGAACCAAAGTAAATTAGTACTTTACTTTGAGCCTTCACAGGCACTAATTAAAAACCTATCGTACATTAACATATTAATTGCTGATAAGCCTGTATTTAGCGGCCGCATGACACAAGATTCGGTTCAGCGCCTGGTTATACCTTTAAACAGCAGTTACTTAACCGATAACAGGCAATTTTTAAAGGTGCAGGTTAAAACCTTGCTTACCATAACCGATAACAAGTGTAAGGATCTGGATAACCCTGCCATGTGGATCAAGGTTAAGAGCAATTCTTTTTTACAATTGGTTAAAAGCACTAAAGATGTATCTAAACGTGTAAACATCAGCAACTCTTTTGAAAGTAAAACTGCTATTGTATACCCTGCTAACCCGGGCCTGCATGATTTAAAAGCTGTAGCATGGGCTTACAATAAAATTAAAAGATCATTAGCCGTTAGCGACCTGCGTGTTTACGCTGCCGATAAAGTTCCGGACAGCATCAAAAACTACGTAATGGTTGGCAACCTTGATCAGCTACCTGCCGATAAACGCAGCCTTATTTCGGTTACTCCTCAAGGTGGCCAGGGATTAATTTATTTATATAAAGGCCCGGCCGATTCTGCCGCCAGCCGCTACCGTACGGTTAACTCCATATCTGCCGCCCGCCAGGCTTTTTCAAACAACGAAATTTTGTTTGTAACCGGTGCCGACGATGCCGGGTTTGAAAAAGCTATTACCGCTATGGGTAACTATAACATCTTAAATTCGGCATTTGGCAATTACTTGGTAATTAACGCAGCCGATAACGATCGTGCTAAAAACCTTAATCAGCAACGTACTAAACTAACCTTCCGCGATGTGGGTGGTGTATCTAACTTCATGTCGGGTATTGGTTCGTTAAGAAGTACCTATAACTTCAAAAACAGCGATTTTACCTTTACCCCTAAAGAAGTTGAAATGCACTTTGTTGGTACTTACAGTGGTATGAGTGCTAACGACCGTGGTTTCTTTAACATCTACCTTAACGGTATGCTCATCAGCAGCGAAAAGTTAAACGAATCGGGCAAATTAAATACTTCGGTTGTAGTTAACCGTTACCAGCACCGTAAATACAACTCATTAACTGCTGAGTTCAGATTTTATCCTGCAAACGGTAACTGCCAAAACAGCTTCCTGAACTTCTTTGGTGAAATGGATGTTGATAAATCATACCTGGAATCGAGAAACCCGTTTGTAAACAACACATTAAGTTTCTACCAGTATCCAGAAGCATTTAACGAAGGCAGTACCCGTATTGTGGTAAGCAAAAACTTCGCAAAATATGCAGCAGGTGCGGTAGGTGAAGTAGTTTACGAATTGAATAACAACTTAAACAGTAACAATTTCCCCGAATTTGCTTATTCGGACGAAATAACCGACGGTGACCTGAAAAAATACAATGTGGTAGCTTTATTATCTAAGGACGATCCGTTGATGGAAAAATTCCCTGACGCACCTATCCGTTTCGATCATGCTTTCCGCCTGTACAATAACGAGGATAATAAATTGGTGTATGCCCTGTCCGACTCGGTATCAAACGGCTTAGCACAAATATTTTACGGTCGTGGCAGCAACAATGCCATCTTGGTTATTACCGCTACCGGTCAGCAATTGGCTGAGGCTTTCTTATCGGCGTCAAAAGCAATAACCGAGCAGTTATCAACCTTAAACAGTAACGTAAGTGTGTCTGATTTAAATGATAACAAGTACCTGTTCAACATTGATAAAACAACCGATAACGTACAATACACCGATGCAAAAAGTGGTATAGCCCGTTTTTGGGAAAATTACAACCTGTATGTACTATTAGGTGTACTAGTACTTGTTTTACTTGCCTTCTTATACGTACGTTCTAAAGTACAAAGGTCTCAAGATATATTGGGCGATAACTAAACCTCCTTTTAACTTAAAACCACAGTAGAAAATAGCTTTATTTTTTACTGTGGTTTATTCATAATTACTTATCGTATTTTATATTATGCGCAATACCCAAGGTGATGGTTTGGTTCAAAGTGATCCTGAAGGAATATATTCCGGTACACGCAACTCCTCTATATTTCAACTACTTGTTAAGGATGAATTTTTAACGCTTGAAGATTGCGATAAAATAGACGCCTACTCGGCCAAAATAGGTTCATCAACCGCTAAAATTGCTCTTAATTTTGGCTTTATATCCCGCAAAAATTACGAACGCTCTTTAACTAATGCAGGTTATGTGTTTGAGCATATACGCGAAGAAGCTTATGATGAAGAAGTACTGGCTAAAATTGAACTGAAGTTTGCCAATGACCACATGGCAATACCGCTGCGCATTGAAAAAAACCGCGTAGTAACCATTATGGGTGATCCGGATGACCAGTTGTTTATAGATTTCATTCGCCTTACTTATAATTTGGAGCCGCTAATTATTGTAGCGTCAGATTTGGACATTGCCTGGTTAAGTCACAAATTACTTGGGCAGAAATATGTAAAATCGGCAGTATTTGAACTCCTGAACAGTGATAAAAACAGCTCTGCCTTAACTACTTTTACCTCCAAACAATTAGTTGTTATATTTAGCTTTATTGGCTTAATGGCAGCCGGATTGATTCTCAATTTCAAGATCACTTCCATTATTTTAAACATCTTTTTAAGCACGTTTTTTTTATTAACCATTACATTTAAACTCTTCCTATCGCTGGTGGGATCCAAGTTTGAATTGTACCAGGCAGTAACCAAAAGCGAGGTTAAAAACATTGTTAACGAAGATCTGCCGGTATACACTATTCACTTACCGGTATACAAGGAAGATAAACTGATTAAGAAATTAGTTTGGAACCTGCAGAGTTTAGATTATCCACGCGAACAGTTGGATATTAAGCTGCTTATTGAAGAAGATGACGACAAAACCCTGAACGCGGTACGCGATCTGGATTTCCCGGCCATATTTGAGGTAATTGTAGTTCCTTTCCACATGCCTAAAACCAAGCCAAAGGCTTGTAACTATGGTCTGCATTTTTCAAGAGGCACTTATTTAACTATTTACGATGCTGAGGATATCCCCGATACCGATCAGCTGAAAAAAGTGGTAGCTATGTTTAACAAGCTGCCAGAAGAATATATTTGCGTGCAGTGCGCTTTGAATTATTTCAACCGTAACGAAAACTTCCTTACCCGTATGTTTACGCTGGAATATTCGTACTGGTTCGATTATGTATTACCCGGACTGGATACGCTGGACATCCCTATTCCACTGGGCGGTACCAGCAACCACTTTAAAATGGCCAGCCTTATTGAGCTTGGTGCCTGGGACCCCTTTAATGTAACTGAAGATGCCGATTTGGGTGTACGCGCATACGCTAAAGGTCATAAAATTGCCGTACTTAACTCAACTACATACGAGGAAGCCAATAATGATTTCTTCAACTGGATCCGTCAGCGTTCGCGCTGGATAAAAGGTTACATGCAAACGTACCTGGTACATATGCGCGATCCTGCAGCACTTATCCGCAAAATTGGATTTAAAGGCTTTTTAGGTTTTACTTTCTTTGTGGGTGCTACACCTATCATGTTCCTGATCAATCCCATACTTATTGTCATCTTTATAGCTTATGTGGTATTCGACCTGGGTATTATAAGAACCTTGTTTCCGGATTGGGTATTGTTTATCTCCATTTTCAACCTGATGGTAGGTAACATTCTAATGATCTACGTAAACATGATGGCTGTATTTAAACGCCGTTACTACGAGCTGATCTTGTTTGCCATTGCTAACCCCATCTATTGGTTAATGCACTCTGTATCGGCTTATAAAGGCTTATACCAGCTCATTGTAAACCCCTTTTACTGGGAAAAAACCAACCATGGTTTAAGTAAAGTGAATAATCAAAACAACGCGGCTAAATAAATGAAACGGTCAAAAACTTTCTATCTCATACTTATAACACTTGTACTGGCTGTTTACTATATTTTTATTGGGATTTACCTGAATAAGTTGGGCTATACCAATCACGAGTCGCTGTTTTATATAGAAAAGGGAAAGATCATTTCGTACGGATTAGGTAACAAATTAAGAGTAATGGGTTTAACATCACCCATATTACCATTTTATGGCGCTTATATCTTCAGTTTTATCAATCCTATATTTGCGCCGGTAATAGCATCGGGTGTAGGTACAGCAGTGCTATTCTATATTATAGCTACTTCTATGGTAAAACGTAATAAGGACAGCTTTTACCTCTACATACTTGTTATTTTATTTGCACTGCACCCAGGCTTAATATATACGGCCTGTTCGGGAAAGGGCATTTACATGGTACTGATCTTCTTCTTTTTGTTCTTTTTGAACATGCTGAGGTTTTACAACTCCAATACCACCTACCACATATCTATAGCCAGCATTTGCTTTGTACTGCTTGTGTTTGCCGATTATAAGTGTATTTGGCTGTCGTTATTCTTTATACCCTTGGTATTATCCATCTCTCTGCATAGCTTAAACTTAAGTGAAAAAGAATCGGTTTTCAGGTTGCACATGAGTTTCAATAACCCATCGTTACGCCGTAAGCTTATCAATAAGACCTTTTCTATCTATAGCATTATATTTATGCTTCCCATAGCATCTATAGCTATCTATAAAGTATTAAACCTTACCCATGCCGACGATCTAAATTACTTTTTAGAAAGCCCCTACGCTACCTGGAACATTATTGCAAATAAGTTTGAATACAGTGTTACCCAAGTAGCAAGCAGGTTTGATATACCCGAAATATCGGTACTGGTGTCATTAAAGGCTATTATTTTTTGCCCGATGATAGTTTTGGCTATCTACCTGTTTAAACAAAACACTTACCAGATCTTAACTTTACTTACTCCCTTTGGCCTAATTGAGTTTCTGAAAGTAAAATATGACAGTGTAAACCTTACCTATGAGTATTATTTACTGTTCCTGATTTTAGCTTTACTATGCATTATCTTCCGGGTTCGTTTTATAAAGAACCAGCGAATGCTCAAGGCCGGTTTGGCCATAGTTGTAGCGGTACAACTTTATATAGGATTCGTATTTTTAAGTAAGTCGTACATCAAAGAAGAAAGTAATTTCTCAAAGATACTGTTAGACCGTGCCAGCAATAAAGTAGATGAGCAAAACCATGAGCTGGCCGATTATATTAATACCATGCGCAACACAGACGATCCTATATTGGTTGACGATGCTGTTGCCTACAGTGTTGTGTGTTATGTCAACAATATACAAAAACTAACCATGCCTTACCAGGAGAGCTATCTGAGCGCAGTGGAAGCGCCGGAGAAGTATAATGGTTACGTGCTAATTGCTAATGAAGCCAACCCAACCCTGGGCTACACACAGCTAACAGATTACTATTTAGATGGGATAAGACGCAAGAACTCGAAGCTTAACATCTACAAAATATATGTCACAGATTACTGGACACTATATAGAATACTTGAATAAGCATATCATTTTCACTAATAAGAAGCCCGACTTGCCAAAAGCAGATCGGGCTTTCTTATTAATGGAGCCATTAGAAACTCTGCAACGTTAAATGGATAATTCCATAATCAAGAACTTCTTAAAATTTCTTGTATTGATACATTAAGCCTTAAACCTTAAGGCTATCGATCAGCGTAAGGAAACTATGCTATATATGCATGTATTATCATATTCGATACTGATTCCTCATTGCTGTGATAGAGAAAGTATTAAGAAGTCATCTATGGGGGCGGATAACGTATTGATTGTATTGTAAGTACCAAACTGTTCTGTAAGAACCATTAATTCAATAAGATTGACCATTTTAATTCTATCATTACTACCACAAGGCAGGTAATGTTGATTATGAACTTCTGTATATGTCGTAGGGCAGTGTCCATATACTTTTTGATAGCATGAACCTAACCATTAGAGGAGTGGACTGTCTTGATTATAGAAGACACAAATCAATTGTATAAATGCGAACCAATTCAAAAGAAAGGAAGTTACGAGTGTCCTTTAGGTCGACTGAATATTAAGCTGACTAAAGGATGCATATATAGATTTGCAGGAGAGAAGATTATTAAGTAAGAGGTAAATCACGGGTAGAAAGAAGATATAGCGAGGGCTCGGAGGGGGGAATTGATATAACGCAAAAAACCCTCGATGAGGATTGACTCAAAGAGGGTTTTGATTGTAAGATTCGGCACCGACCTACTCTCCCACGTTTTACCGCAGTACCATTG